>Ga0224518_1000062_pt1 | contig 20374 bp, 18 predicted proteins | sample IRBST25metaG_FD_179891 | JGI IMG/M metagenome (GOLD analysis project Ga0224518, IMG submission 179891) | Peat soil microbial communities from Stordalen Mire, Sweden - IR.B.S.T-25 | ecosystem: Environmental > Terrestrial > Soil > Wetlands > Peat | place: Sweden: Norrbotten County, Stordalen Mire...
TGGTGGCTGGGGTGGCGGTGGTCACGGTGGCGGTCATGGGCGCTAGATAGAGTAAGAGGATTGCTAGGAAAATAGGCCGCTACGGGGAAACAGGGGGTAGGTTTAAACATACTAGTAACAGCAACAGGCGCATGATGAACACTGTCATCATGCGCCAATTTTATTGCCTAAGTAGTTTGCATGTTCAGTCTTAGCCTAGGGGGATTGAATGTTGAACTGTCGAAGGAGATAAGATTTTGTTGATATTATAATGGATTTCTGTTATAATGTATTGAGGTTTCCGAGGACGGGGACCTTTCTGTATAGAAGGGATGGTTCACTTTATGATGCCAGCGTTAGAAAAACGTATAGCGAGGAAAAACGTCTACCGGAAAAGACGGATAGTGGCAGTTGCTGTTCTGCTATTAATGATAGTGTCAATTGTGGCGGCAGTATCTTTTAAGAATACTAGTTCTTCAAATGCAGCTGATTCTTCTAGCTCTGTTATTGACCAAGCAAAACAAGTGTTAGGGTTGCCTACTAACAAAAAAATAAATATTTTGCTCCTGGGAATTGATAAGCGTAAGAATGATATTGGTCGTTCCAATGTAACCTGTGTAGTAACGGTAGATACAGTTACTAATGATATCTCAATGTTATGGGTGCCAAGAGATAGCAGAGTGGCAATTCCTAATAATGGTTGGAATAAAATTGGCCACGCTTATGCCTATGGCGGACCTAAACTTTCAGAACAAACCGTAGCGAATTTACTAGGAGTGCCAATCAATTATTATGTATCCATCAATATGGGGGGCTTTAAGAAAGTAATTGATGCCCTAGGCGGGGTTGATATTAATGTGGACAAGCGTATGTATTATTATGACCCATATGATGAGGGTGAGGTAGATAACGACGGTCTGATTGATCTTAAGCCTGGTATGCAACATATGGATGGTAATGTTGCTTTGGAGTACGTGCGGTTTCGTCATGATGAAATGGGCGATATTGGGAGAATTGAACGCCAACAAAAATTTGCCAAGGCTTTATTAGCGGATGTAATTACGCCATCAGTTATTCCTAAGGTACCGAATGTGATTCAAGAGGCTAATGCTGTATTTGCAACAGATATGCCAGTAACTGAAATGTTAAAAGTAGCAACCATTATGGGCGAGGTTTACAAAAAGGGACTAAAAACAGAAATGACGCCTGGTAAACCGGTGTATATTGATAATCTTAGCTACTGGTTGCCAGATGTTACCGGGACTCGTAAACAAGTGGCCAAGATTCAAGGAATAGACATCGATGATAACTATTTAGCCAGTGCCAAAACCTTAGGTGAGGCATATAAGAAATCTCTTGTTAATAGCAAAGTGATTGATGCACCGTAACTATATATCATACACTAAGAAAGTAACACGTATATTGTTGGTCTGCTGGCACTGAAGATAGGGTACTACTTGCTTTCTACGTAAGGCTGCATAGGCTCTATCTTGCATTCCCAGCATTTTCTGTAGAGATAATTAGTGCGTTACATATAATGAAAGTACTAGAAAAATAACTGCTCTTGGGTAGAGTGGTTATTTTTTTTAGGTTTTATAATGGAATAGTAGAAGATGAAGCTATAAGTATTGTAATTCTTATTTTGATAAAGATAAGAATTATCTTGGCAGGAGAGGGTCTGATAATTTGAGGAGTGTAATAGACAGAGAGCAGAGTGGAAATGAATTTATTAAAATGATAAAAATTATCATTTTAATAAGAAAAAAATAGAATTTTATAAAGGGTTTTTGAAAAAAATAGTGAATAAACAGGAGGCGGAAAAAAACTAGCAAAAAAAACTAGCAAAATTACAAATAAATCCTTGGATTTGTTGGGTATGTTCAAGAACTATGAGCATAACAGTGTCTTTTCTATTGTCATTGGCGTTATTCTTGCATGAATAGTAAGTGTTATGGGCTGGAAAGCTTCGATGCTCTTCTTAGTAAATGAAATTTTTATGAAAATAGGATATAGAAAGGTTGGTGTATGCTGTGGAAACTGAAACTATTCTTATTTTAAAGGGGAATATCATATTTACCCCTACTTCTGATCAGTTTGTAGTGTTCCCTAAAAGCTATCTTGTAATACATGATGGGATTGTTCGGGAAATTATTGAAAAATTACCGGAACAATATGCGGATTGTCCGCTACGAGATTATGGAGATCGATTAATTATTCCTGGATTTGTGGATTTGCATACCCATGCGCCACAGTTTAATCAACGAGGGCTCGGTCTGGACTTGCAATTATTAGAGTGGCTAAATAACTATACTTTTAAAGAAGAGAGCCGTTTTCAGGAAACTACTTATGCTGCCGCAGTATATGAAAAGTTTGCCCAAGAGTTAGTGAGGCAAGGCACTACTAGGGTAGCAGCTTTTGCTACCATTCATAAAGAAAGTAGCCAGATCCTGTTTGATACTCTTGTTAACAAAGGAATTGGCGCTTATGTAGGTAAGGTAAATATGGATTGTAATTGTCCAGATTCCTTGCGGGAAGATACGCAAACATCGCTAGCGGAAACGGAAGAGTTGATAAAACAGTGGGCCGGCAATCCTTTAGTCAAGCTTATTATTACGCCACGGTTTGCCATTACCAGCACTCGCAACCTATTAGCTGGACTCGGCGAATTGGCGGTAAAGTATAATCTACCTGTACAGTCCCACTTATCAGAAAATAAGGCCGAGGTTGACTTCGTAGCAGAGTTGTTTCCAGAGCAGAAGGAATATCATAAGGTCTATGATCATTATCAATTGTTTGGACAAACACCTACGTTAATGGCCCATTGTATTTATTTAACGGATGAGGCCGTTGCCGTTATGAAAAATAACGGGGTGGTAGCCGTACATTGTCCAGACTCTAATCTGAATCTGTCCAGTGGTATTATGCCAGCACGAAAACTGCTAACAGCAGGTGTAAAAGTTGGTCTAGGCAGCGATATTGGTGCTGGACATGATTTATTCATGCCTAGGACTATCTTAAAGGCTGTACAAATGTCAAAGGCAATTTATAGTGTTGATAATGACCAGAAAGCGTTAACCCTAGCGGAAGCATTTTATATGGGCACCAAGGGGGGCGGAGCGTTTTTTGGTAAGGTGGGAAGTTTTGAACAGGGCTATTCCTGCGATGCTCTGGTTATTGATGACGACATGGGTAGAGTAGAGGGACAATCCTTAATTGAACGATTGCAACGCTTTATTTATACGGGGGACTCTGTCAATATTGTTGCGCGCTATGTTGCAGGACGGGAAGTCAAATAAAGCAGTAATAGATGGGTATAGTGTTGGTCTGTTGAGAATAGTTAGTACGTAATACATAGTAAGCTGAGGCCTCTAGGTAAGAGGTCTCAGCTTACTATATTTCTAGCTTCTCGCTTCGCGCCACAATTCAGCGATTTTTGATTTGAACTCAATGGTCATCTCTTGTTGCCCAGCGCTATCCCCAAGACCCTTTGTAGGGATGGCAGTTGCATTTGTAATATCGACAAAACATAACGGGGGAAATAATACACACCACCAATTTTGGCCTTCCGCCTTTCCGATTAGTACTCGCACGGCTTCATATTTGCCAGCAGGTAGCACTAAACTACCATAGGCTTTGATGGGGAAGTCAAACATTCCTAGTTGTAGATCTACCGAATAATCAGCGCCATTTGCTGCGATAATTTGTTGAGCGATTTGGATAAGTTGCTCTTTATGTTCTAAAACAATTTGCTCAGCATCTGCTTTTTGCATAGTGTGTTCAAAATAGGGGGCGAGGTAAGCGATAATGCCATCCCGGACCTTTAATTTTAGTTGCTGATCGGCTACGCTATCGCTGTTGGCTAATACATGTAAGCGTATCAAATCTTCCTTGCCACAGGACACTGGTAAATTTTCTTTACCTTGGCAAATTAAAAAGAACCATCCCGCAGCAATAAATATAATGATAGCGAATAAGCCACATTCCCATAGTAATTTTTTTTTCATATAATTGTTTCTCCTTATATACTTTACATATTTTGTCCATGATCAAGACTGTTGTTCAACATTAAAAATAATATAACTACTGTATATTGTAATTATTACCATAAAAGATGGATTCTATGCGTAGGACGTAACAAAAAAATAGTCATCTCTAGCAAAAGTCGGTGATTTTATGCCCATCGGTATTCTATTAACGATGATTGCACATCTTATTATTAGGTGCCACCTATTGGAAGTGGCTTGGCATTGTATAAAAAATGACAGAGGTAGAGCCGTAAATGGTTCTGCCTCTGTCATTATAGGCCTGAAGCCTTTGTTGTAATGCACATGAGTAGCGCAAAATAGGTTGAATTTGTAAAAAAAATGTTCTTGGTGATATAATAAAGATAAGGAAAAAAGAATGTAGTAACATGGGAACCAATCGGGTACTTCATTAGAAAAATATAAAATACATAGGTAGGAGGATGGAAAATGACACAAGATAAGTTTACTCAGAAAGCCACGGCAGCCTTGCAGGAGGCTCAACAACTTAGCGCCTTGTATTATCATCAGGAAGTTAGCACTCGGCATTTACTGATGGCGTTGATAAAAGACGGGGGAGGCTTATTGCAGGAAATACTGGATCAATCCAAGGTTGATGGAAAATTGTTTCTGGCGAGAATAGAACAATTATTAAAGCAACAACCAGCAGTGCGTGGGCAGGATATGGGGCTGCGGATGAATACGGCCATGATACGGGTAATGGCCTTGGCTGAAAAAATGGCAACAAACATGAAAGATGAATATGTGAGTACGGAGCATTTGTTGTTGGCACTGGTGGATGATGGTGATAGTGATGTAGTGCAACTTTGCCAACAATTTGGTTTACAACGTAGCCGCATTCAGAAGATCATTAATGAGTACCGCCAAGGACAGCGTATCACTAGCGATAATCCGGAAGAAGGCTATAAAGCCTTAGAAAAATATGGACGAGATCTTACTGGGATGGCGAAGCAAGGGAAAATTGATCCAGTAATTGGTCGTGATGAAGAAATTCGTCGAGTCATTGAAATATTATCACGTCGTACCAAAAATAACCCTGTATTGATTGGTGAGCCTGGTGTGGGCAAGACGGCCATTGTCGAGGGATTGGCACGGCGCATTGTGGCTGGCGATGTCCCTGAAACCTTAAAGAATAAAACCTTGTATTCCTTAGATTTAGGTTCTCTAGTGGCGGGTGCCAAGTTTCGTGGCGAATTTGAAGAACGGTTAAAGAATGTTCTGAATGAAATCGTGAAAGCAGAAGGCAAAATTTTATTATTTATTGATGAACTGCATACCTTAGTGGGGGCGGGTGCTGCCGAAGGTGCGATGGATGCTGGTAATATCCTAAAACCTATGTTGGCGCGGGGGGAACTTCATTGTATTGGCGCTACGACATTGAATGAATATCGAAAGTATATTGAGAAGGATGCAGCCTTAGAACGACGTTTTCAGCCTGTACAGGTTGATCAACCAACGGTGGAAGATACCATTTCCATCTTGCGAGGCTTAAAAGAACGCTATGAGATTCATCATGGCGTGCGAATTAAGGATTCGGCCTTAGTATCGGCAGCGGTGTTATCGGATCGTTATATTTCTGATCGCTTTTTACCGGATAAAGCCATTGATTTGGTGGATGAGGCTGGTGCTAAACTTCGTACTGAGATTGATTCCATGCCTCGGGAATTAGATGATATTTTGCGCCGCATTATGCAATTAGAAATTGAAGAGCAGGCGCTTAAAACTGAAAGTGATGTGGCTGCACTAGAGAGATTGACGCGTATTCAAGAAGAGTTAACTATTCTACATCAGAAAAGTGAGGAACTGAAAACCCAGTGGGAAAAGGAAAAACAGGGCATTTTGCGGCTAAGAAGTTTAAAAAAGGAAATTGAATCAGTAAAGAGTGAAATGGAAAGCACGGAGCGAGAATATGATCTCACTCACTTAGCGGAGTTAAAATATGGCCGTCTACCCGCTTTGGAACAACAGTTAAAGCAGGAGGAAGAAATATTAGCAACGAAACAAACGACTAAAACCCTGCTCAAAGAAGAAGTCGGCGAAGATGATATTGCCCAAGTTGTTAGTCGCTGGACAGGTATTCCAGTCAACCGTATGTTGGCTGGAGAACGAGAAAAACTAGCTAATCTAGAAAATATATTACATGAACGATTGGTGGGGCAAGAAGATGCGGTACAAGCGGTCAGCGATGCAATTATTCGAGCGCGGGTGGGAATCAAAGACCCCAATCGGCCAATTGGTTCTTTTATTTTTCTTGGGCCAACGGGTGTGGGTAAAACGGAATTGACCAAAACCTTAGCAGAAGTTTTATTTGATGATGAGCGTAGCATGATTCGTCTTGATATGAGTGAATACATGGAAAAACACACGGTAGCAAGATTGATCGGTGCGCCCCCTGGTTATGTTGGGTATGAAGAAGGTGGACAATTGACAGAGGCTGTTCGTCGCCATCCGTATAGTGTTATTCTTTTGGATGAGATTGAAAAGGCCCATAAAGATGTATTGAATGTGCTGCTGCAAATTTTGGATGATGGTCGCTTAACTGACGGTAAGGGAAGGACTGTAAACTTTAAGAATGCTGTGATCATCATGACTTCTAATCTAGGATCAGCTGAGATTTTACAACATGAATTTTCTGTGGCAAAAGAAATGGTGTTAGGGATGATTAAAACTTATTTTCGACCGGAATTTTTAAATCGGATTGATGATATTATTGTATTCAACGCCTTGACATTAGAACAGGTAAGTCGTATTGCCCATCTTATGTTAGTAAACCTGAGCCAGCGCTTACAAAAACAACTCAATATTACCCTGCAGTGGGATGAAGAAGTTCTTACACTTCTCGGAAAAGAGGGATATGATCCAACCTTTGGCGCTCGTCCACTGCGACGGCAAATTAGTCAGTTGGTGGAAACGGAGCTTAGTAAGATGATCATTCGTGGTCAGGCGGCAGAAGGAGAGCAAGTTAAGTTAGGAGTGTACAACAATACGATATGTTTAGAAACTGTATGCCGGGAGGAGACACGGTGATCCGCGCTAAAAAACATAACATTGACCAATATTTTAGGTGATAGTATAATAAACATGCAATGATACAGGTGATGCAATTCATCGCACACAATGTTGATTGCGGTGAAGACTTATACTATATCATTGTATTAGTATGGGTTTTTATTTATTATGAGAGGAGAGCTAATATGATTTACTCATCAGAAGTATCTGAGATGACTTGCGTGGCAAAAGGCGTTAACCACGGAGCTGCTCCAATTCCCCAGGAGGGAAAATGGACGAAGGCAAAAGAGGTTACTGATATTAATGGATTGACTCACGGGATTGGTTGGTGTGCACCACAACAAGGAGCCTGTAAGCTGACCCTTAATGTAAAAGAAGGGATTATTGAGGAAGCTTTAATTGAGACCATTGGTTGTTCAGGCATGACTCAATCTGCAGCGATGGCGGCAGAAATTATTACGGGAAAAACCCTGCTGGAAGCACTAAATACAGATCTTGTTTGTGATGCAATTAATACCGCTATGCGGGAATTGTTTTTGCAAATTGTCTATGGCCGAAGTCAAACTGCTTTTTCCGAGGGCGGACTACCGATTGGTGCTGGTCTAGAGGATTTGGGCAAGGGGTTACGGAGCCAAATTGGTACAAGTTATGGAACTGTTGCTAAGGGGCCACGTTATTTGGAATTGGCGGAAGGTTATGTTACAGCGCTAGCCCTTGATGAAAATAGCGAAATTATTGGCTATAAGTTTGTTCATCTTGGCAAGATGATGGATATGATCAAAAAAGGCACCGATGCTAATGAAGCATTAGAAAAAGCCACTGGTACATATGGTAGATTTGCTGAGGGGGCCAAATATGTTGACCCCCGTAAAGAATAGAGGAGAGGGGATTAAAACGTATGGCTATGTTTGAAGGGTATGAACGGCGCATTGATCAGATCATGGTTGTGTTAAAAAGCCAGGGAATTGCATCCTTGGAAGAGGCTAAACAGATCTGTGATGATAAAGGTATTGATGTACAAAAAATCGTAAAAGGGATTCAACCGATTTGTTTCGATAATGCGTATTGGGCTTACACCGTTGGGGCGGCACTTGCTATTAAAAAAGGCTGTGTTAAAGCAGCAGCTGCTGCTGAAGTAATTGGTGAAGGGCTACAGGCTTTTTGCATTCCTGGTTCGGTTGCGGAAAGTCGCAAAGTTGGTTTAGGACATGGGAATTTGGCAGCGATGCTGCTAAGAGAAGAGACCCAATGCTTTGCTTTTTTAGCAGGTCATGAGTCTTTTGCAGCGGCAGAAGGAGCAATCGGCATTGCAAGATCCGCGAACAAAGTTAGAAAAACTCCTCTCCGTGTTATCTTGAATGGCCTTGGTAAGGATGCGGCGCAAATCATTTCTAGAGTCAATGGTTTTACTTATGTTCGCACCCAGTTTGATTATCATGCAGGGAAATTAGAAATTGTTAAGGAAATCAAATACTCTGCTGGCGAAAGAGCGAATGTGCGTTGTTATGGCACCGATGATGTCATGGAAGGTGTTGCCATTATGACACTAGAAGATGTTGATGTGTCCATTACTGGAAATTCCACCAATCCAACTCGGTTCCAACATCCAGTAGCTGGAACTTACAAAAAAGAATGTAATGATCGTGGCAAGAAGTATTTCTCTGTTGCTTCTGGTGGCGGTACAGGGCGTACTCTGCATCCTGACAATATGGCCGCTGGTCCAGCATCTTATGGGATGACGGATACGATGGGGAGAATGCATTCTGATGCTCAGTTTGCTGGATCATCCTCCGTTCCTGCTCATGTAGAAATGATGGGACTAATTGGTATGGGTAATAACCCGATGGTCGGCGCTAGTGTTTCTGTAGCCGTGGCAATTGAAGAAGCAAGTAAGTAATCATTCTAATTAAAAATAAAAGCTTAATTTGCAAGTAGAAAACTCCTGTCAATGATTAAAAATTGATAGGAGTTTTCCCTATAAAAAGCATTGACAATTATAATAATATATTCCATAATCATTACATAAGCATTTGCGCATATAATGATTTAAGTGGAGGTTTGTCATGGAAGAAAAATATACGAAATTCTTTAAAGCACTCGGTGAACCGACTCGTATTAAAATCCTCAAGCTAATCGCAGAAAGAGAGATGTGCGTCTGTGAGCTGATGGAAGTTCTTGATATGAACCAGCCTCGTATTTCGCAACACCTAAAGGTGTTGAAAGAAGCTGGGGTAGTTTCAGAAAGAAAACAGGCACAATGGAGTTATTATTCATTATGCTGTGAAGATTTCCATAATTTTGTTGAAGCGTTTGTTGCATTCATAAAGACGGATACGAAGAATAATGATCAATTGGTAGATGGAGACCAAAGGCTACTAAATTCATCTAACTCTAACACAAAGGAGGAAACAGAGTGAAGCTAGAGGTGAAACGACCCGAAATTATCAACCAGATTAGCGAACTATTAACCCAATCACAATTAGTACCTGTTGGGCTTGATCAGGATCATCTACATCTATTCTGTCATATTGCCGAGTCCGGAGAAATCATAGGTGTTGTTGGCGTTGAGGTCTACGGAGCTGTGTGTCTGTTACGCTCATTAACCGTACGGGAGGATAAACGAAGTCAAGGAATAGCCCATGCACTACTAACAGAAGCAGTTAATTTTGCTCGTAGTGTGAAAAGTTTTGAAGCTTATCTGCTTACAGAGACGATTGGAGACATTATGAGTCGTTATGGCTTTAGGGATATCCCCCGTGAATATGTGCCTTCTGAATTGCTCCAATCTCCTTTTTTTAATGGAATTTGCCCCTGCTCTTGTCAATTGATGCACAAAAACATTATGGATGGTGAATTGTAATATTTGTTTATTTAATTTTTTCTATATCGGTTGCATTTTAAATAGTTACGTCATATAATGAGTAGTATATTCCTGTATGGGAATATACTACTATTGAAGCAGGTGATTTATGAAGTACATCGATGTTTTAAAAGCTCTAGCGGATTATAACCGGTTAGCGATTATGTGTTATCTTCAAAACGGCACCCGATGTGTTTGTGAGATTGAACAAGTCTTATCGGTATCCCAGTCAGCCACATCAAAGCATCTGAACCGATTGAGAGTGGTCGGCCTTATTGAAGCAGAAAAGAAAGCACAGTGGGTACATTATAGTATTCACAATACAGCGTACGAGAACTATCCTTTTTTAGAAAAACTGCTTTCCGATGCGAGTACTCAGTATGTATTTGAGACAGACAAAGTAAAAAAACGCAGCGATTGCTAAAATCAATTTTAGGAGTGGATATTGTGAAAAGAGTAGCCTTTATTTGTGTCCATAATTCTTGTCGCTCTCAGATGGCTGAAGCCTTTGGGAAGGTTTTGGGCCTGGATGTATTTGAAACCTTTTCCGCAGGAACAGAAATTCGGAATCAAATCAATCAAGATGCGGTGCGGATAATGAAGGAAATCGGTATCGATATGGAGCTTCACCAAAAATCGAAACTGCTTCAGGCTATTCCAGAGGTAGATATTGTAATAACGATGGGTTGTAATGTGAGTTGTCCTATGATTTCTTGTTCCTATCGTGAGGATTGGGGTCTAGACGATCCCACAGGAAAAACAGATGAAGAATTTAGGCTTGTACGCAATAAGATAAAAACAAAAATGGAAAATCTCATCCAGCAGATCAAATCTGGTGTAATCTAGGTGTAATCTAATGGATAGATCATAAAAAAAGATATGGAGAGTGAACCTATGAAAAAGATAGTGATTTATGACCCCGCTATGTGCTGTTCCACTGGAGTTTGCGGAGCAAGCGTTGACAAAGAGCTTCTAAGGGTAGCCACAGTGATCGAAAACCTGAAACAAAGCGGAGCCGATATAAGGCGTTTTAACCTTACAGGTGAGCCCAATGCGTTTGTGGAAAATCAATTGATCAATGACCATTTAAAACAATATGGTCCAGAAATATTACCAATTACGTTAGTCGATGGTCAAATAGCCAAAACGAAAACTTACCCTACAAATGAAGAATTTACAACATGGACTGGGCTGGAGATAAACAGTAAATCTAAAAATACCGGTTGCTGCTGCGAGGGTGGGTGCTGTTAACATGTCAAAAGAAGGCGTGCCGATGCAATCTTATAAACCTTCCGAAATTGAACTCACCAAATATTTCTTTTTTACGGGCAAAGGAGGCGTTGGCAAAACTTCTGCTGCCTGTGCGACAGCAGTTAACCTGGCCGATTCTGGGAAAAATGTAATACTAATCAGCACCGATCCGGCTTCCAATTTGCAGGATGTATTCGGTATAGAACTGGACAATAAAGGTACTTTAATACCGGAAGTTTCTCATCTTACGGTTGTTAACTTAGATCCGGTAGAAGCGGCTCGCGAATACAAGGAAAAAGTGATTGGCCCCTACAAAGGGGTGCTGCCCGAAGCGGTAATTGCCACCATGGAAGAGCAGTTGTCTGGGTCTTGCACGGTAGAAATTGCTGCTTTCAATGAGTTTTCCCTTTATCTAACCGATGAAAGGATTAAAGACAAATATGACCATGTCATATTTGACACAGCCCCTACCGGCCATACACTTAGAATGCTCCAACTTCCTTCCGCATGGAGTAACTTTATTAGTGATAACACCCATGGAGCATCTTGCTTGGGACAGCTATCCGGATTAGAAGACAACAAGCAGATGTACAAAAATGCAGTTGAGACTTTGGCAAATCCGGATATGACAACGGTTATGCTAGTAGCAAGGCCAGAGAAAACTCCACTTCTGGAAGTGAAGCGGGCATCAGAAGAACTGAAAGATCTTGGCGTTAACAATCAATCCATGATTATTAACGGGGTTCTGGAACTCGATGCACCGGATGATGAAACGGCACTAAACTTGTATCATAAGCAACAGCAAGCTCTGCAGGAGATACCGGAATATTTGCATGCCATTACAACCTACTATATTCCTCTTCGTGCTTACAATGTATATGGCATAAAAAATATCCGCAAAATGTTAACGGATAACCACCAGGACGAAAATCAATCTACGGCTAACATAGATAAAGTGCACTCTTTAGGCACATTAGTCGAAGATATGTATGCTACCCATAAAAAGGTTATTTTTACTATGGGTAAAGGCGGTGTAGGCAAAACTACATTAGCGGCAGCGATTGCTTTAGGATTGGTAGAAAAAGGGGTACATGTACACCTTACTACCACAGATCCAGCCCATCACTTGGATTTTCTGCTCAGTGGCAATGACAATTTAAAAATCAGTCATATCGATGAAAACCAAGAGCTTGAGAAGTATAAAGAAGAAGTGCTTGCTAAGGCGCGGGAATCCATGGGAGATGCAGATTTAGCTTATATTGAAGAAGATTTAAGGTCGCCATGCACACAAGAAATCGCTGTATTTAGAGCATTTGCCGAGATCGTGGAACAGGCAACGGATAATCAGGTTGTAGTGATTGATACGGCACCTACTGGTCATACCCTACTATTGTTGGATGCAACTCAGAGTTATCATAAAGAAATTCAAAAGAGCCAGGGCGATATCCCGGAAAGTGTGAAAAAACTCCTGCCTAGATTGCGGAATGCCGCCGAGACACAAGTCGTTATTGTAACGCTGGCGGAAGCCACTCCCGTACATGAGGCGATGAGACTTACTGATGATCTAAAACGGGCAGGTATTCATTCAAAATGGTGGGTCGTAAACTCAAGCCTCTATCTGACGAATACTAAAAGCCCATTATTAAAAGCAAAATCACAGAGTGAAGTGGAATGGGTCAATAAGGTGGTTGAAACATCACAGGGGCATACCGTGCTCATCAAATGGCATGGTAAAGAACTACAGGGAAATGACCTCTTGGGTCTAATCAAGTAAATCGTAAATTAGTAGGAGGTTTAGTATGGCTGATAAAATTAAAAGGCTGGATTTCTTTGAAAGATATCTTAGTCTCTGGGTGTTTGTGTGCATTTTTATGGGCATCTTGGTTGGTAAATTGTTTCCTGCCCTATTTGCCACACTAAGTCAGTTAGAAGTAAGCCATGTTAATCTGCCAATTGCAATTCTGATCTGGCTAATGATTTATCCCATGATGCTAAAAATTGATTTTTCTGCAATCCTGAAAGTCGGCGAAAAACCAAAGGGCTTATTGATAACACTTGCTATAAATTGGCTTGTGAAACCTTTCAGTATGGCTTTTCTTGGGTGGTTATTTTTCAAAAACCTGTTTTTACCTTTTATCGGTCAAGAGTTGGCCAATGAATATGTTGCTGGTGTTATACTGCTTGCAGCCGCACCATGTACTGCTATGGTTTTTGTATGGAGCTATCTAACAGATGGCGATCCGGCCTATACTCTTGTTCAAGTTGCAATAAACGATTTAATTATGCTCTTTCTATTTGCACCTATTGTTATGTTTCTTCTTGGAGTTTCTAACATCGTGGTTCCAGTCGATGTACTGTTTATGTCGGTTTTACTTTACATTGTAATTCCACTTTGTGCCGGATATCTTACTAGGCGTTTCTTACTGGAAACTAAAGGAGCAGAGTGGTTCAACAATAGGATTCTCACTCCTTTAAAGCCAGTAACAATTATTGCTTTATTGGCTACACTTATTATTATTTTTGCATTCCAAGGTGAAGTTATTTTAAGTAACTGGTTTAACATTATTCTCATTGCGATCCCTATAACAATTCAGGTTTACTTTAATTCTTCACTTGCTTATTTTTTAGCAAAAAGGTTTAAAATACCACATAATATAGCCGCGCCAGGAGCTTTGATTGGTGCAAGTAATTTCTTTGAACTGGCTGTAGCAGTAGCAATATCCTTATTCGGTCTGAAATCCGGCGCAACTCTTGCTACTGTCGTTGGTGTTTTGGTAGAAGTACCAGTTATGTTGTCAGTGTGTAATTTTTGTAATCGAACAAAGCACTGGTTTGTCCCAAGCAATAGTGAAAAAACAAGGTAAGTTAAAGACGGCAATGTTTTAGGAATTGCAACACTTAATCCATATGGCGAATAAAGTGGCGTACTTAAATATTAGCATCTGACCTGTTGCAATAGGGCACTGCGATTGTGACCATATTGAAATTCCACATCCATTATTGCTGCTTTCGTGAATTCCATATCAGTGACCTGGTCCGTTGCCTGATTACGAATACTCTCAATATACCGCCAGATATGCTCCAGTAGCAACAAACCTCGCTGCAAGCCATAAGTATAGAAAGGTTTTTTGAAGACAAAGTTTACGAGGAAGTGTTCGAGCAAAACATCGGGTGTGTAGCAGTCCGTTTCTGTCGGTTTTAGCGTAGCATCTAGCAAATCATAGTTACGGTAAAACAGACTAGTAAGATTACGGTTAAAATCATCATCATGTTTAAGTGCCGCGACTGAAAATATTGTGGATTTAATTAGATTAATTCGTTCGGCAATTATCATTTCTCGACACTGCAAAATATCGATAAAATGCTGCTCAAGTTCAAAATAATGACGTAGTGGTGAAAATAATGATTGCTGATCGGGAAAAACATCCACGGTATAAGTATTGGAAGGGAAAGTCATTGGCGGGTGATCAGAACGAATAATCGTCAGTGGCTCACTGCGGCAAACTCGTTTTAACACTGCCGGGCAACTGAAACTAAGTGTTAGCTCTATGCCTCGGGCGGTATTCATTGGATAACGAGGAAAGGTTTGACAAACGGTATCTAGATGGCTATGGCCTGCTTGTTGTTGCAATTTGCACAGGTTATCAGTAGTAAGAAACCAGCACCCTTCACCTGGCCTCTTGGCAATGCAAGCATATTCTCCGAGACTCTTTCGCCCTTGAATTGGGATAAAAGCTCGCTGAAACTCAGCTTGCTTGCCTAGCTTCAAAAACAACTCGGCGTTACGTCGATAACTCTGCTCATCAACTGTTACCTGCCAATCATTACGGCAGCACTTACCGCAAGCCTCACAGGAAAAATTCAAGACTACATCCGTATATATATACATCAAATATTCCACCTCGATTTAGTTGTAGAAAAAGGCTGATTGGCGTTTTTCTTTTTGCATAGTCTTATACATTGATACGATAAAATCCTGCATGCATGTATCTCATGGCTAAAAACTCTCCACTAATGCGAGGCATCACCGCTACGGATTTACTTATTTGGCTCCGGTACCTTCATTAGTACAATTGCAGTCGAACGTCGAGAACTGAAGATTTAGTGTGGGTTGAAATGTTTCTGGCTTAAGGAAAGCGCAAACCTGTTAAGTAGTAGTTTCTTTTTAGAGGGATTTTTATTATAATATGAGGAAATAGTAGAGTTTTAATGGAAAATCATATACAGGAATAAGGATTGAGGAATTACTGTGAAAATTGTAATTGCGGGATTATTAATTAAAGATGGATTGTGTCTAATCGCTAAGCGGAAAACAGAAGATCGCCTAGGACTAGGGGAGCTGTGGGAATTTCCTGGCGGGAAATTAGAAGCTGGTGAGACTCATGAAGCTTGCTTGCAACGTGAAATGTTAGAAGAACTACAAATTGATGTAGCAGTGGGGGATTTTTTTGCTCAAAGTAACTATGAATATGAGTTTGGCGTAATTCAACTGTTTTTATATTGGGCATCGTGGCGTGGGGGAGCAATGCATCTTGCTGTACATGATGAAATTGCTTGGGTTGATAAAGAAATGATACTTAATTATGAATTTGTGCCAGCGGATGTTCCCATTGTGCAAGAATTGCGATCTTGGAATACGTGGGAGTGAGTAATGCAAAATTAAAAAGCTAGTCACTATCACTATAAAAGTGATAGCGACTAGCTTTTTTGTTTTGGAGATTAGTTTTGCACTGTGAGATGATCACCTTCATTAATGATACTGGTATTACTAGTGACGATTAAGGCTTGTTCAGGTAAGTTAGAGGTTATCTCTATCAAATTCCCGATGGTTTCGCCACGGGTTACTTCTTGGCGTCGAGCTATACCGTTATCAATTAGATAGACATAAGATGTTCCTTGTTCGGATTGTGACACTGCTGAGGCAGGGAGAGTGTGGACGGGAAGTAATTTGGCTGTGTTTATGACTACATTAACCGACATTCCGGTTTTCAATAAACCATTGGTATTCGTAGGGATGTTAATGTGAGTACGGAAGGAGGAGACGTTATTGGCTCCGACTTCTGGATAAATGGTAGCAACTTGACCAAGGATGGTTTGCCCAGCAGTTTCTATGGTGGCTGGGGTGCCAGCATGGAGAAGATAGAGATCCTTTTGCTCAACGTGGATCACCACTAGCACTTCTCCAACATCTAAGACCATGAGTTGCTGCCCTGGTCCAACGTTTGTTCCTGCAATAGCGGATAAATGAGTAACTGTTCCAGAGTTTGGTGCATTGACGGTGATAAAATCGCTAGGAGCTGAACTGGTGCCGTTTTGAGAGGGTTCAGCTGCTGGTGTTGTGGGCTGAGAGCTGGCAAGGGCATCAGTTGCTGCTTGTAGACGATTTTCAGCAGTCTCTAGCTGGAGTTTAGAAATTGCATTTTGTTCATATAAACTTTTAAAACGGGTGTATTGCTTTAAAGCATTATCATAATTTGCTTGTGCTTCAGGAGATTTTACGTCACTTTGATACGCTGGTGCTGCTTCGGTGGTTTCTCTTTTGTCAGAAACGTCGCGTGCGATTTTGAGCAGTGGTTGACCAGCTTTGACTAGTTGACCTTCAGTTACATAGACTTCGCTGATACGCCCAACAAATTCAGTCTGTACAGGGGCAGATTTTGGGCTTTCCACAGAACCAGTACGCAAGACCTGTACGGGTTTATTGGTGGTGCCTAGGGGGGAGGCTGTGACGGTAATGGTCTTGCTAGGGGAAAGATGTTCTGTCCAAGCTGGTAGCGCTACCAGGCCGTAGCGAGCGGCTAATAAAACAAGTACTAAGATTGAAAGTACTGCCAATGGGATGGTAGTACGATATTGTAGCAGGAATTTTTTCATAGCTGTATCTCCAATCATGATAATTTCAATAGTACTATGTTCTCACCTTTTTCTTGTGGCGTCAAGAGGGGAGAGGCGTACTCCCTTGGTTAAAAAATACAAAATTAGGTGATAATTAGTTGTAAGAGGGAAAATAGTTATAATAGTGATTTAACCCTTTCATAAAAAACAATGGCAGGAATTTTGCTTTTTATGGGTAACTATAATAGTATGTGATAGTTGTGATTCAGTATGACGGTAATTAATTTGGAGGTGTAGCTATGTCGATTCATGAATTAGCAGGTAAAAAAGCTCCCAAATCTATTTTGGTTAATATTCCTCGGTTGATTAGTGCTTACTATGTAAATCGTCCTGATAGCAGGGAAATAACGCAAAAAGTTGCCTTTGGTACATCTGGTCATCGCGGTAGTTCCTTGAGGTATAGTTTTAATGAGGATCATATTCATGCTATTACACAAGGCATTTGTGATTATCGTAAAGGCAAGGGGATATCTGGTCCTTTATTTATTGGATTTGACACTCATGCGTTATCGGAACCAGCTTTTATTTCAGCAGTGGAAGTATTGGCTGCCAATGGCGTATCGACGCTGATTGCTAAGGATATGAACTATACACCAACGCCAAGTATTTCTCATGCCATTTTACAGTATAACAAAGGCAGGAAGGATGGTTTAGCTGATGGTGTTGTTATTACACCTTCTCATAATCCACCTGACAATGGTGGTATTAAATATAATCCACCCAATGGTGGCCCGGCAGACACCGATATTACCAAGTGGGTGGCTGATCGAGCTAATGAATTATTAAAAGAGGGCAATAAAAATGTAAGACGTTTGCCATATGCCCAGGCGATTAAAGTTGATAATGTTCAGGAATTTGATTTTATTACACCCTATGTAACTGATTTAGAAAATATTATTGATATGGATAGCATTAAAGCCGCCGGTCTTAGGTTGGGGGCAGATGCTCTTGGTGGTGCAGGTTTAGGTTATTGGATGCCCATCGCGGAAAAATATGGACTTAAAATTGACATGCTAAATGGCTATGCTGATCCTACCTTCAGCTTTATGAATGTGGATGGTGATGGAAAAATACGGATGGATTGTTCATCGCCACATGCGATGGCCGGTTTGATTGAACTAAAAGATAAATATGATCTTGCCTTTGGCAATGATGCGGACTTTGATCGCCATGGCATTGTGACTCCCAGCGTTGGGTTGATGAATCCCAATCATTATCTGGCAGTTGCTATTGCTTATTTATTTCAAGATCGTAAGGGCTGGCGTGGGGATGCTGCCATTGGTAAGACGTTAGTAAGTTCTTCCATGATTGATCGGGTGGCAGACAGTCTGGGGAAAAGACTGGCGGAGGTACCAGTGGGCTTTAAGTGGTTTGTAGATGGATTAGTGGATGGATCCTTTGGTTTTGGCGGAGAAGAAAGCGCAGGGGCGTCCTTTCTTAAAAAGGATGGCACAGTGTGGACAACGGATAAGGACGGTATGATTCTCTGCTTGTTAGCCGCCGAAATTACGGCAAAAACTGGGCGTGATCCAGGGCAGCATTACCAAGAGCTGACGGCAAGGTTTGGCACACCTGTCTATTCTCGGGTGGATGCCGTTGCCAATCTGGCACAAAAAGCGGTACTGTCCAAGCTTTCACCCCAGCAAGTAACAGCTGATACTCTCGCTGGTGAAAAAATTACTGCTAAGCTTACGAAAGCCCCAAGTAATCAAGCTGATATTGGTGGTCTAAAGGTTTGTACGGCGAATGGGTGGTTTGCAGCTCGTCCTTCTGGTACAGAAGATGTATATAAAATATATGCAGAAAGTTTTAAGGGGGCAGATCATTTGCAACAGATTCAGGAAGAAGCCAAAAAAATTGTGGATGATACCTTTAAAGCTGCAGGTGTATAGCGAATATATGGCGCTAAGGGATGACCACAATATACTTTTACATATTCTCAAGTAAATAAGTGAACCCCCTACTTTGAAAAGTGGGGGGGATCATTCATCAATGGGTAAGAATAAAAAACGCCTTTGTCATAGACAAAGGCGTTTTTTAGAAAAATTAACGGTTGTTGTTTTTGCTGAAACAGTCTCTGCAATATACAGGACGGTCGCCGCTTGGACGGAAAGGAACTTGTGTAGTTACGCCACAAGCTGCACAAACTGCGTCATGCATTTCGCGTTGTTGGTAGTTGCCACCACGGCCACCACCGTTGTTTTGTTTGTGAGCTGCTCTGCATTGAGGGCAACGTCCTGGTTCATTGGTGAACCCTTTTTCAGCGAAGAAATCTTGTTCTGAAGCTGAAAAAATAAATTGGTCTGCGCAATCGCGGCAAGTTAATGTTTTGTCTTGATTCATGTATATAACCTCCTTATATGTATATTACCCAAATAGTTAATGGAGAATACTCGATTTCATCTATTTAAGAACTATTAAATTATACGATTAATTTACGCAGAAGTAAAGCAATTTTACGAATTTTTTAAAAAATATTTTTTTGTCGAATAATGTAAGGAAGAAATGCTGTCCATTCTAGTAAAAATGTTAGGCATCTGAAAAAAATAAGTAGTCAAAGATTCTGAGGATATTTTGTGCTGGGCGAAGAACGATAACCCGCACATAGTGGGCTATGTAAGAGTTATCGTGATGAAGGCTAGCGCAAAATAGACCAGAATCTGACTAGTTATTTTCTTTCAGATGCCTTATGCTTTATGATAATAGAAAAAGCCCTGTCATTGACAGGGCTTTTTTATATGCTACTAGCGGTTGTTGTTTTTGCTGAAACAGTCTCTGCAATATACAGGACGGTCGCCGCTTGGACGGAAAGGAACTTGAGTAGTTACGCCACAAGCTGCACATACTGCATCATGCATTTCACGTTGTTGGTAGTTGCTGTTACGACCGCCACCATTGTTTTGTTTGTGAGCTGCTCTACATTGAGGGCAACGTCCTGGTTCATTGGTGAACCCTTTTTCAGCGAAGAAATCTTGTTCTGAAGCTGAAAAAATGAATTGGTCTGCGCAATCGCGGCAAGTTAATGTTTTGTCTTGAGTCATGTTAAATAGCCTCCTCGAATCTGTTACTAAAATAGTGAATTGTGATGACTCAGTAACGAACATCATAATTTATCTATTTCAGGACTTCTGAATTATATAATAAATAATTACAAAAGTAAAGGGCTTAATTGTCAAATCCATAATAAATTAATTTATTCTATAGTTAGAGGAATTTTATCTTAAAAATTGAAGTGGTTATGGGGACCAATAAAGTAATGACTAAGTTGGTGTTGGGTGCTAAAATTATAGGGGAAGTAGATAATTTGTTTGTTTGATAGGAATAGTAGCTAGGGCAT
>Ga0224518_1000064_pt1 | contig 20163 bp, 17 predicted proteins | sample IRBST25metaG_FD_179891 | JGI IMG/M metagenome (GOLD analysis project Ga0224518, IMG submission 179891) | Peat soil microbial communities from Stordalen Mire, Sweden - IR.B.S.T-25 | ecosystem: Environmental > Terrestrial > Soil > Wetlands > Peat | place: Sweden: Norrbotten County, Stordalen Mire...
TGATTTGTCCCCCGCGAATTAGCATGGTGTTGCTTACCTTCATGGTAATAAATCCAGTAATCAATCTGCCTATTGTAATGCCCGCGTAATACAGAGCCACCCATTTTGCTGCTACAGCTACTGGTAAATCTTTAATATTGACAAGGAAACTACTACCCCATAAGCCAATAGTCGCTTCCGTACCACAATAAAAGAAGAAAGAGACTAAGGAGAGTTTAACACCTTGGATTTGTAAAGGCTTTACTACTTCTGCTTGGCTGAACGAAATAACTCTTGCATTTTCATCTATGTTGCACTCAGCTTTGTTATCATTCCTCTCTTTTGCTACTCGATTCCATAGAGGTAATGTGAAAAAAAGCAATACGGCTAACATAAATTGAATTTCTGAAACAGTCATATATCCGCTTCTCCAAGAGTTTTCTCTTGCAATAAATTGGGACATAATGATAGGTCCTATGGTAGCCCCTACTCCCCAGAAACAATGTAACCAACTCATGTGCCGCGCTTCATAATGTGTAGCGAAATAGTTATTGAGTGCAGAATCTACCGCACCCGCTCCTAGGCCAAGTGGAACTGCCAAAAATAGTAGCCACAATAGCGAGGGTGAAAATGAAAAACCCAGCAATGAACTAGCCATTATTAAATAACTTATACATGTAACTTTGCCCGTACCTAACCGCTTAATTACACTCCCACTTGTCAAACTTGATAGGATAGTACCGCCTGTTATCGTCATGGAGATAAAACCCGCAGCTTCAAAGGGAGCCTGAAGGTCTAATTGCATCAATGGCCATGCCACTCCCAGCAAAGAACTAGATAATCCGAAACTAATAAACGACAAATATATAATTACTAAAAAAATTGTTGTTATAATAGGTCTATCTCCTTTCATTTTTTTTGACAATACTTATGCTAGGCTCTAAGGTCTCTAATGTTTGTACAATCATACCGTTTAGATAATCAGCTTCATTTATCATATCTTATGAATTTATTTCTTAGCCCACCGCTTCAATCGCCGCCAACAATTGTTTTGTCTTCTCCATCATAAGCGTAGCATCCCCACGACTCTCCACATTCAAACGAAGCAGCGGTTCGGTATTCGATGTTCGAACATTAAATCGCCAGGTAGCAAACTCTACACTGAGTCCATCGGTACGATCGACCACAGCGCCCTCAGTCACAAACTGTTCTTCAATCGCTGCCAGCACTTGCCGACCATCGCTCACTATACGATTGATCTCACCGCTAACAGGAAATTTTCCGATACGCGCTCCTACTAGTTCTGACAAAGCTTTATCTACTACGCTCAGATTATCTACCACTAATAGCCAAGGAATCATACCACTATCGCAATAAGCAAAATCCCTAAAATAGTGATGTGCCGACAATTCACCACCATACACTGCATCTTCCTCTCGCATACGTTCCTTAATGAAAGCATGTCCAGTTTTACATAATATCGGTGTGCCTCCTGCTTCCTTCACCAGTTCTATCGTGTTCCAAGTAAGACGTGGATCATGAATAATCTTAGCTCCTGAATAACGTCGCAGAAATGCCTCCGCTAAAAAACCGACAATATAATATCCTTCAATAAAATCCCCCTGCTCATCAAACAAGAAACAACGATCAAAATCGCCATCCCAAGCAATGCCAAAGTCTGCGCTATTTTCGCGCACTGCGATAGCAGTAGCCTCGCGATTTTCAACCAACAATGGATTAGGAATACCATGCGGAAATGTTCCATCAGGTTCATGATATACCTTGACAAATTCAATCGGTAAAAATTCTGCCAGTGCATCAATAATAGGACCTGCACAACCATTCCCAGAGTTAACCACTACCTTCAGCGGTTTAAAGTTAGCAACATCTATATAGGTAAGCAAATGCTGGATATACTCTTGCATAATACTATAATGATTGCATTGCCCCAGAGCAATATTTTGATGCTTTTTCCCCGAAAAATCGCCAGTCACCACTAAATTTTCTAGTGCCCGCAGTCCACTGTCACCACTAATCGGCCTTGCGTCTTTACCCACTAATTTCATTCCATTATAGTCTATCGGATTATGGCTGGCCGTTACCATAATACCCCCATCTACCCCAAGATGAGCCGTCGCGAAATACACCATTTCAGTACCGCATAGACCAATATCTACGACATCACAACCCATATCCACAAGACCACGTATTAAGGCTCCAGCCAAACTCTCACTAGATAGGCGTACATCCCTGCCAACCACGACGCGACGAGCAGCAAATAATTCTACAAAGACTCGTCCAATGCGATAGGCCATTTCTTCATTTAATTCATCAGGCACTCGACCGCGAATATCATTCGCCTTAAAGGCGTCACGTTTCATCACAATAGTTTTTATCACTAGCCCATCCTTCCCTTCCTAATCTACAAATTGAATTTTAGCAAGTGAATTTTTTTATATTTACAAAATTATTTTAATCATTTCAATACTATAATTATATCGCCATTCTCGACTTGCAACAATAATAGTAAAGACATATACTATAATAAAACCGCCATATTAATTAGGAGTGGATAAAATGCCTATACAAACCTGTAAGTTGATTCTCGACACAGGCCGACGTGAATTGGAAGTACGAGGTACACCGATCTTCCCCTGTGGGGGTTATTTTTCTGATATAAGGAATAATGTGACTGGCGATATTCCCTGGCATTGGCATGAGGAGATCGAAGTAGTGGTAGTGCGCAGTGGTGCCTTGCACGTAAGCCTAACTGGAATGGATTTTACCTTGCAAAAAGGCGAAGGTGCTTTTATCAATTCCAATGTATTGCACTCAGCACAAATTATAGGTGATGCAGGCTGCACGTTGGATTCATTTGTCTTTCATGTGAACCTGATAGCGGGTGCAACGGAAAGCGTGTTTGAGCAGCGTTATGTCCGTCCATTGCTAGAATGTGACGTATTACCTGGTATTCCATTCTATTTCGGAACTGAATGGCAGTGCCAAGCTGTGCAGTGTATTCAAGAGGCTTATGAAGTTTTTGGCACGGAAATTTTTGGATATGAATTACTTGTGCGTGAAAAGCTATCCCATATGTGGTACTTAATTGTTAAAAATATGCAGTCCATTCTGAAACAGCAAAACCGGAGTGAAAGCCAGGACACAGTACGCATTAAGGTAATGTTGGATTTCTTACATCAGCACTATGCCGAACCGCTAGAACTTCAGCAAATTGCTGCAGCGGCCAGTATCAGCGAGCGAGAATGTTTGCGCTGCTTCAAAAAAAACATTGGAATGGCACCTATACAGTATCTGCTTAAATACCGGGTGTCAGTGTCGGCACGGTTGTTGGTGGATACGGATGCACCTATCACTGAAATTTGCAACCAGATTGGTTTTGACAGCTCCAGCTATTTTTCTAAAATTTTCAAAAGGTTTATGTGCTTCACGCCCACTGCTTATCGTAAACGACATTACGGCCACTTCAGAATATAAATAAAGGCATTACTCCTTAACGTATAGGAATAATGCCTTTTTCTCACTCAAAAGTTCTTAACGTTCCAAATCCGCATAATGTTTGTGGGACCCTATATTAAATTATCTAGTTTTTGATAAATATTAACTATCAGAACGTCAAAAAAAGTAAGAGTCTAAGTCAACAAAGACCTAAACTCTCACTTTTTTTATATTTACTTTGTAAATGTATTCTTAAGGATAAAATATCCAAACTAAAACGGAATCATAAAATGACCAATTGGTCATTTTATGATTCTAGCCACAACATTTTCCATAAAATCAGAATTTAGATGGTGGAGGCGAGACGTCGCCCTACAAATCCACCCATTTTTTCTTCAAATCTGCATATCACCGTTTACTACAATTACAAATCAATCTAAAGCCGTTTAAGATTAATCAGGGATCTGCGTAATGGGTCAAACTGTGAAAATTTTCTTTACATTTATAGAATCACTCCCTAACAATATTGACCTTGATTTTCAGAATTTCAAAAAAGACCAAAAGTACTCACACTTTTAACATGAGTACTTTTGGCTTCTTTTGGGTCCAATTCATTTTACCAAATTTTTAAGATTATTCACGCCTAGTGCCTTGTAACAGCCAACTTTAATGGTTCACCGTTAATTATTACATCGGTGTACTCTCGTGCTTCATCAAATACAATTTCCAGCGCTAGGGTTTCGCTCATTATATAGTCCTTGTATTGATTTACAACATCTTGAAGAAGAATATTTCCTGTCATATAGATTTTAATCTTATCCATCACTTCAAAAGAATTATCTTTTCTCATGTTTTGGAGTTTGCTAATGATTTCTCGGGCATATCCTTCAACTCGCAAGCTTTCTGAAATATGGGTGTCAAGAACAACACCAACGTCACCTTCTCCGGCAAAACCAAAACCCTCTATACCGTTCATCGTGACCAGCAAATTGGTAGAGTTAAATTCTATAAGAGTATTATCAATTTCTACCATAATGGCTTCACCATTTGAAATTTTCAACGCTAACGCCATTTGATCCATTCCCGAAATAGCTTTTCTGATACCAGGTATAAATTTGCCATGGGCTTTCCCTAGCACTGGCGAATTCGGTTTCACAGTATAGCTTACATAATCAGACATATTGGCGCCCACTTGTACGTCCTTAATATTCAGCTCTTCTTTAATGATATCTATATAATAATCGGGTAGTGTTTTGGTACTTAATAGCATCTTAGAAAGAGGCTGCCTGTTTTTAATATTTGCCAGATTTCTTGCGTTTCGGCCAAGGGCACATATCTTGTAAGTCAGTTCCATTTCTGTTTCAAGGAGCTCATCAACAAGCTTTTCATCATATTCAGGCCACCTGCACAGATGAACACTCTCCGGTGCCTTAGCATCACGACCTACTACAAGATTTTGATAAATTTCTTCTGTGATAAAGGGGACAAAAGGAGCTGCCACAATTACTAAATTTTTCAGCACTGTATGCAAGGTAAGATAAGCATCAATCTTATCATCCGTCATCTCCGTAACCCAATATCGAGTTCGGCTTCTTCTCACATACCAATTTGACAGCTCCTCAGTAAATTCTCCGATCAGCTCTGCTGCTCCAGTTATATCATAAACATCCAGATCTTCACCAACCTTATGAATCATAGTATTAAGCTTGGACATAATCCACTTGTCCATGACATGGCTGCTTTGTCTCCCTTGATACATAGTAGGATCAAACTGATCAATCTCAGCATACAGCACATAGAAAGAATATACATTCCATAAGGTATTCAAAAATTTGCGTTGAACTTCGATCACTGCATCTTCATAAAACCTAGACGGCAACCAAGGAGCACTGGCAGTATAAAAATACCATCGTAAGGCATCGGCTCCTTGATTTTCCAATACCGTAAATGGACTTAGGACATTTCCTTTATGTTTTGACATCTTAATACCGTTTTTATCGAGCACATGCCCCAGAACGATACAATTTTCAAAGGGACTCTTGTCAAATATGGCCGTAGATATGGCGAGAAGGGTGTAAAACCATCCTCTTGTCTGATCCACTGCTTCCGATATAAACTGGGCAGGAAAGTTTTGCTCAAACAATTCCTTGTTCTCAAAAGGATAATGATGTTGAGCAAAGGGCATGGAACCAGAATCATACCAACAATCAATAACCTCACTTACTCTTTGCATTTCTTTTGCACACTTAGGACATTGCAGCGATACCTTATCAATATAGGGTTTATGAAGCTCAATATCTTCTGGCACCTGGATTCCCTTTGCCTTTAATTCGGCAATGCTTCCTATGCATTCCCTATGCCCGCATTCACATTCCCAGATTGGTAGAGGAGTGCCCCAATAACGTTCCCGACTTAATCCCCAATCAATCACATTTTCCAAGAAATTACCGAAACGACCTTTCTTGATATTGTCAGGGTACCAGTTGATTTTATCGTTATTTTCTAAGAGATTATCTCGTAACGAGGACATCTTTACGAACCAAGAATCCCTAGGATAATATAAAAGAGGTGTATCACAGCGCCAGCAGAATGGATAGGAATGAAGATACTTCTCTGCTTTATAAAGGATGTTCCTTTCCTTCAGGGCTTCAATGATTTTCTCATCTGCCTTTTTCACAAACATCCCCTGCCAAGGAGTAACTTCTTCCACAAAATTCCCCTGTACATCAACCAGATTTATCAACGGCAGGTCATACTTATGCCCTACCCGATTATCATCTTCACCATAAGCAGGTGCAATATGAACCACACCTGTGCCATCACTGAGAGTTACAAAATCGCCATGAACGATATAATAGGCCTTTTTCTCAGGAGTAACAAAAGAGAACATCGGCTCGTATTCTTGTTCAAGGAGCTCTTCTCCTTTAAATACTCTAACTACTTCATATTCATCTTCAATCTTACTCAGCAAATCCTGGGCTATGATCAAATGCTCTTCCCGATTAACAATTTCTACATAATCATATTTTTTATTTACTGCGAGGGCCACATTACTTGGCAAGGTCCAAGGGGTTGTCGTCCACACCAGAATATAAATATTCTTACCTTTTAGTTTGAATTTAACATAAGCAGAGCTATCCTTCACATCTTTATAGCCTTGGGCAACTTCATGAGATGATAGCGATGTCCCGCAGCGTGGGCAATAAGGAACAATCTTATGGCCTTTGTACAACAATTCTTTGTCCCAAAGCGCCTTCAAAGACCACCATACCGACTCAATATATTCATTTTGATAGGTAACATAAGGGTTATCCATATCAATCCAGTAGGCTACCCGCTCGGACATTTCCTTCCACTGGGTTGCATAGGTGAATACACTATCTTTACACTTTGTTATAAACTTTTCCACACCATATTTCTCAATTTGTGGTTTGCCAGATATACCAAGGGCTTTCTCTACTTCTAGTTCGACAGGTAAACCATGAGTATCCCAACCTGCTTTGCGCAAAACCTGATATCCCTTCATTACTTTATAACGAGGGATAAGATCTTTGATCACTCGAGTAACAACATGACCAATATGAGGTGCGCCATTGGCTGTAGGAGGGCCGTCATAAAAGGTAAAATATTCATTGCCCTCATTCATCTGAAAATTCTTTTTTATAATGTCTTTCTCTTGCCATTTCTCTAGAATGGATTTTTCCATTTCTACAAAATTATTCTTGGGATTAACTCTTTTGTACATGCTAAAAACTCCTTCTTCTATATTCTTCCCACTTTTACCCGATAAGGCATTTGAAAGAAAATAAGTAGTCAAAGATTCTGAGGATATTTTGTGCTAGGCGAAGAACGATAACCCGCACATAGTGGGCTATGTAAGGGTTATGGTGATGAAGGCTAGCGCAAAATAGACCAGGATTGACTAGTTATTTTTTTGAAGATGCCTCAATAAGAAGACCTTCTGTTCATCAGCTAAAAACAAAAAAACCTCGCCCTCTTCAGGACGAAGTTTCAACTTCGTTGTACCACCTTTAACAATTCATTCAGGCACTAACATGCCTTATCCTTTAACGCAGGAATACGGATTAACTTACTCTCATTTCAGTCATCAGCTCTCAGGGGATTTTCTTCAGATTATCATCGCAGGTTCTCAGCAATCCCTACTCTCTGTGCATTTAAAATCATGAATACTCTTCCTGATCATCACTTTTAAAATATCTCTATTACAATTTATTAACAGTATACGCCCTGTTTTTTATAATGTCAATGATCAAAGAACGACCTTCATTTATTATGCATACGCATGTTGAAAATAAACCTGTGAGATTTCCTACATGCGATTTGAAGATTTATCGATTTTATCAATTAGTTGAATCAATAATTTAATAACTTTACTTGTTAAATTCGTCTTCTGTAATTATACCTGACTTTAACAATTCCGCAAAAGTAGCCATATTTCTCTATCAAATTTCAATCCCCTGTCATTTTGGATTACGAAGTGTAAGGATGAAATCCAATCTACAAAAAGCAAACAACCACTTATCATCTACACAAATGCAGACAGTGAGTGGTTGTTAATATTTCAAATTTTTGCAAAAAATCCGAATTTAGATGGTGGAGGCGAGCCATTCTGAACTCCTGTCCACATATTTTACGTCCGTTTTGCACCGTTAGAGATGATACTGCTTTCTGTATTAACTCTAACCACGAAACCTAAAACTATGATTGGCAGGAAACTTCCCTAGGGATCTTGCCTGGAAGTTCGCTATCTTTTTGTTTTTCCACCATTTAAATTCTTTTGTAACATTTCGGTGGCAGCTTGAACAATCTTCTTCGTTTTTCCTCCGACTATAATACGGAATTCTGGTTTCCACCAGGATCCAGCGATCTTATCAAAAATAATGTTCGTTTGAGGATGCGCGGTTGCTGTTTTTTTTACGCTATTAGAAATATGGGCTTTAAGCAGAAAAAATACAGTTAATGATAATTCTTGACGTATAGGGTTCTGAATACGATATATTTTATTATCACTTTTAAGTAATGGTTTTTCATACATTTGCACTTGTTTTTCTTGTTTATATTGGTGTTGCAAGTTTACTCCCCCTTGATATTATTATATCTTGATTTTATCAGGTATTATCTAAAAAACAATACCTCAAGTATTGTTTCAAATCAAACATTTTCTGCTATAACAGCTTCAACTCGAATTTCTAGTCAAAAAAGACATCAACCTTTCATTTGGTGCATCTTTTATTATTATACATAAGTGTATCAACATGTTTAAAAAATTCATCTGTCTTCATCTTAGATTGATAATTATATATGTCATATCCAAAACTTAATTTTATCTGATAAGGCTTTTGGCCGATTTTATTAAATCCTTCAAATCCTTCGCGAATCTTATTAACAGCCTGTTCAAGCAGTTGATAATCATCTATTTTTAAGATAATAAAGAATTCATCGCCCCCGTACCTTGCTACAAAATCATCGATACTCACACACTTTTTTATAATCTTAACCACACTTTGCAGTGCCTCATCTCCAACTTTATGTCCAAACCTATCGTTTATAAGTTTAAAATCATCTAGGTCAATCAATATTGCTGAAAAGGATTTCTTCAATGTACAATTTTGAATGTTAGTCTGGATATAGCTGTCTAATTGCCTCCGATTATACAACCCTGTAAGATAATCGGTATGCAATCTTCGATCTTGAATATTTAAATATATTATTAGAAGAGAAAGCATCATCCCTGTCCAATTAAAAGAAACACCATAATTGAAAAGTTGAATTGCAGTCCCTGCTGCCTGAGGAACAAAATAGAACAACAGGGCATAAAAGCACTTTTTTTCTAATGCACTCCTATTGAGTATTACAAACACAAATGAATAAATAAGTAATCCACAACAAAATAATGCATGGCCCCCAAAGAAATCTCCTCTATGATAAATATTTTCGGCGTCAACACTAAAAATCCAACCCGTCTGCAAACTCATGATCGAAATAACAGCATTTATAACTAAAGGAAAGATTAAAGCGTTTCTCTGCTTGCGTACACGGCAATCATCTTGATATACTTGAAAATTTGTATAAAGAATCGATAACACTGCGCCCATCGGCTCAATTATATAAAGTAACAGATTAAATCCCTTGTTGCATATCATATTTGCTAGTCCTGGTAATCCATTAAAATGCCAGCTCAAAATATCAACCACTATTAAGACTATATTCATTTGAACTAATGCAATAAAGAGCCGATATTGAGTGAATACTTTTTCTAAACGATTGTATGCATGAATATAAATAAAAATTAAGATCATGAGTGACAAGATGCTTGACTCCATCGTTTTTAGTGTTACCATAATACCTCATTTCTCTTAGACAATCCGAATTTTAGGGGTAGTTGCCTACACAAATTAAATAAATGGCCTCATTCCAGAATTTCACTGGGGATGAGGCCATTTTGCACCGCCCTGATTGCCCTGCAAAATAATATACCCAAAGATCAAGTCTCTCAATTATAGAATTGAAATCACCTAAATTTAAAATTTACTAACAACTTCGCGGAGATCCATTGCTAGATTTGCTAGACTTTGGCTAGAAGAAGCAATTTCCTCCATAGATACGGACTGCTCTTGCGTTGCTGCTGATACCGTCTGGGATTCTTCGGTCGTCGTTTTACTCAAATCATCAATACGGCTCACCGAACCCACAATTTGTTGACTACCAATAGCCATCTGATCCATATCATCTCTAACGGCGAAAGCTTATTTAGCATGATAAAACCGTACTTGGTTTATCAGCAATTCTTTATTCTATCTTTTTAAAGTCAATATATCCTTGCTCCACATCAGTATGAATTAGCTGCACACGAAGTCTACGACCGACATCCTCTCCTTCAAAGCTACCTTCTAACCGCCCTTCAACAGGTAGATGAAGCAAACGAACCCAAGTTCCCTTCTTAGATGCTCCAGTAATGATCGCCTCGAACTTTTCCCCAGTTCTTGATTCTAATAGAATTGCAGCAGCAGATTTTTCAACCTGCCGTTCTACTTTCTGCGCCGCACTCTCAGACTTCATACAGTGTTTTGCAAGAGAAATAAGTTCCTCCTTTTCATAAGGAATGGGATTCCCTAGTATCGCTGCTTTTAGTAGTCGCTGCGTGATTAAATCGGGATATCGTCGATTCGGTGCTGTGGAATGAACGTAATCTTTGACTGCAAGACCAAAGTGTCCGACGGAATTGTCACCTGGAAGTTCCACGACATATTCACCAGGACCTAATAACTTGACAACACTAAGAGAAAGATCCGGGAAATGAAGGAGATCAGCTGATTTCGATAACACCAGAAATTCCTCTAATGCTTTTGGGTCGGGTTCCTTGGGCAATACGAAGTTTAACTCCCCAGCAAGCTCGACAATTCGCTCCCAACGTTTGGGTACACGGACAACACGCCGTAGTGACGGAAAATTCTTAGTTGCAAGATATCGTGCAGTTACACTGTTAGCTGCAATCATAAAATCAGCGATTAGATCTTTGGTACAACTACGTTTTTCTATTTCTAAATCTTTGATCTCATCGTTCTGGAAAACAGGCCTAGCTTTTATTGTTTCAAAATCAAGTGCTCCATGCAGACGCCTAAGAGATTTTAGTTTTTTAGCCACTTGATTCTGCAGTAAAAGGTTCTCAGCAAGCCCATTGACTTTGCTGATTGCCTCGGGCATAGGCCCACTGTTCTCAAGCCAAGCCGCAACGCTATTATATTCAAGTTTTGCATGATTACGAACTATTGCTCTACAAATATCCGAACTTTGTAGTGATCCATCCTCCGCAACGATTATTTCAACAACGATTGCCAAGCGATCAACCTCATAATTAAGAGAGGTAAGATCGGTCGAAATCTTTTCAGGTAACATCGAAAAGATTTGCGCAACGGTATAAACGGAAGTGCTGTTATGCTTTGCATGATTATCAAGTGCTGAGGACTTTTTGACAAAAGCATCAACATCAGCTATCCCAATATAAATCTTTGTTTCTCCGTCTGGCATCACTGCAGCAAAGGTGAGTTGATCCAAATCATTGGAATCATCATTATCTATGGAACACCACAAAAAATCTCTAAGATCATGTATCGATTCCTCATTTGCAAGAATATTACCATCGATTCCGTTAAGCTCTGCAATTGCCTCAACAGAAAAATCTGTAAGTAACTCCCGATCCATCATGGCCTGCCGTGCAATTTGCTGCAACCTAAAACGGTCTTGTCGATCTGTTTTATTGCTCATACTTACACCTTCCTATAAGAAAATCTACCGTAAGATCATTTTTCTACACTTAGTGATTTTACTCCCTATCCAAGATATATTGCCCCACAAACCTTATTAGTTATAAAAGAGGCCATATCATAAGCATCTCTTTTCCTATACAAGAATATTATTCTTAGCATAAATAGTAAAAAATGTATCCCCCTCTAATAGTATTCCGATATTTCTAAATGCTGTTTGTAAAAAATCACTTATATCTAGCTCGGTACATGCTTTCATACTACTTTTGTCGTATTGTGCTACTACTAACGCCCAGTATGCTCTATCTGTTACAAAACTCTTCTTTATATTCCACAACTCGAAGCTTTTGAATTACATGTCTTGGTTTTTTCATTAGATTTTCACCGCCTACAGTTCTCGCCATGCAATTTAAACATAATTTCTTTCATATCACTATATTTCTCTAAAATAGCAAAACTCCTACCAACTTAACGAAAATTGGGCAGGAGTCCTTTAGCCGTTATGGATGATACGGTTCTCCGTATCGGGTCAAACGGCGCAGAATTTCGATTATCTTTCCGCCCTCATTGCCCTCGAAATGTTAACACTAGGAACATTTGGATAGGTAGTTTATTTTCTATCATTTTTCGTAGGAACTCGCCATCTATCTCTTTTATATCATAAAACCGACTAAGGCCATCTACGCTTACATCCATCAAAAAAGATTGTAAGAATTGTGCGTTCCCCTTCTCCTGCCCATTCTAGCGACTGAGCTAGTAACTCTTTATATTCGCGTTTAAGCGCTTGTATATCACATAGCCATTCAATATTTTGAGGATTAATGGCAAACTGGAACGTCAAATACACCGATTCCATTTCTCCACCAGTAATGAAGCCATCACTACGTATTCCCCAGTAGCGGAGTAGGCTGATCATACGTCCAGCCTACTCTTTCAATTACTTGTATATTTTTACACGTTCTTCTAAAGCTTGGAACTCTTTTGGACCAGCTTCGGCAACTGGCTTACCAAAAGGCATCTGAGCAATCATCTTCCAGTGAGTTGGAATATTCCACTCTGCTTTAACCCCATCATCAATCACTGGATTGTAATGTTGCAAAGATACACCCAAGCCTTCTATTTCTAGGACCGTCCAAATAGTAAACTGCAGCATCCCTGATGACTGTTGCGACCAAATGGGAAAGTTGTCTTTATAAAGAGGGAAACGTTGCTGCAAGCTTTCCACAACACTTTGATCTTCAAAATAAAGAACCGTGCCATATCCACTGCGAAATGCACCGTTGATTTTATCTTCAGTAGCTTGGAATCCTTCTACAGGTATAATCTTTTTCAATTCCGCTTTAACAATATCCCATAACCGCTCATGTTGTGCACCGATGAGAACTACCACGCGAGCACTCTGGGAGTTGAACGCCGATGGCACATGCTTCACTGCCTCATTCACAATCTCTTGAATTCGCTCATCTGTGGTTATTTGCTCGTTGCTGAGGGCATAATAGGTTCTTCTTGCTTTTACCGCGTCCAAAAAATTCTTTGTCATAATATATTCCTCCATTTTTTTATATAGTAGCCATTAGGCTTTTTTCATTTCTATGATCAAAACGTGCGTTGTTTCCAATGCTTTGATTCGAAGGGACTCCCCCACACTTTCGAGAGCATCTTTTGCGTTTAATTCTACACCATTAATTTCAGAACTTCCTTCAATCTGGACTACATAGGCTTGTCGATCGGATTTTACATTAAACTCCATTTCTAATCCCTTATCCAGTTCTAAAGCGTGGAAGTTGGCATCTGCGCTTAACCGAACTGGTGCTCCACCCTCTTGGGATGAGACTAGGTGTAATAATTTGTTTTTTCTTAAATCCCACTCATATTTGTAATCTCCATACTGCGGATTCAATCCTTTTTGATTCGGCTTTATCCAAATCTGCAAGAAACGTGATGTCTTTAATCCTAAATTATGTTCACTATGAAAAATGCCTGTACCAGCACTCATATACTGGATGTGTCCACGGGAAATGGTATTCTTATTACCCATGCTATCGCCGTGTGTTAGTTCGCCATCGATGACATAAGACACAATTTCCATGTCACGGTGAGGGTGCATTTCAAAGCCAGTATGGGATGCCACTAAATCATCATTCACGACCCGCAAAACACCAAAATCCAGACGCTCTGGGTTATGGTATTCAGCAAAGGAAAAGTGGAACAGGCTTTTTAACCAACCATGATCTGCTCTTCCATATTGGGCTGCTTGATATTTCTTTAACATATTATTTCCCTCCTTATCTCGATCAACAATAATCCTCGTTATACTAAATTACTAACGTGTTAGCAGCACAATTATATTATAAGCTGTTATATGAAACATACTCCCCAATAGGTTTCCTGTACCCCCGCATTCTCCTTTTCGCAGGATTTTCTTTCCCCATCGTTACCAAGAGGGCAATTTCGTATTTCTCAGGAATGTTAAAGATCTGCCGCACTTCCTCTGGATTAAAACCAATCATCGGACAAGTATCCCACCCTTTGTCTTTCGCGATAAGCATAAACATCATCGCTGAAAGAGAAGCATTCCTGATTGCCTCAGTTCGTAGAAATTCATCTCCACCACTTTCATAGAGATTGTTTATTCCTTCAATCGTTCTATTATACTCGTAGTTGTCCATAATACCTAGGCTAAGCATACCCGAATAAATTTTTTCAGCATTTTTATATGCTAATTTGTCACCTAAGACTATTATGACAGCAGAAGCGCTGTGTACCTTATACTGCTTAAACGCAGCATCACGAAGCTTTTCCTTTTTTTCCTCATCCGTAATCACTAAATAATGCGCATGTTGAAGATTAAAACATGACGGTGAAAGCTTTAACAAACCAAAAATATCAGCAAAGTCCTCATCAGGAATTTTAAATCCTTTTTCAAAGTTATTCGCCGAACGTCGTTCCTCAATAATTTTTTTAAATTCTGACATAACATTTCCCCCTAGTTTAAAGTCCAAAGATATTTTAAGCTAATTAAGATTTTTTCATTTCAATAATTGGCAAATGAGACGTTTCTGCGACCTTGATAAACAACGATTTTCCTATTACCCTTCAATTGAAGAATCTTAATTTTAAGATTTTTAAGTAAAAAAATTTTCTTTTATTCCTGAGAATAAAAGCTTATTTTTTTCAATAACTCAATGGTTTTTTCCTTTTCAACTGGAGTAAGACCTTCGAAGGCTTCGGTAAAGGTTGTATAATGTCTAGGTAGAATTTCAGACATTTTATTCCGGCCAGCCTCGGTGATTTCCGCATAAATAATGCGTCGATCTTTGTCACAAGACCGCCTAACAATCAATCCTTTCTTCTCTAACTTATCAATCACATACGTAATCGTACCACTTGTAATGAGAATATGATTACCAATTTGCTGTAATGGATGACTTCCTTTATTATACAATAATTCTAATACCCCAAATTCCGTCGCATTAAGTCCATAGCCACGAATATTGCGCAAATCCATATCGAGTAACTTCTTATACGTTCTTGTCAAAGCAATATAAAGTCGCATGGATTGTTTATTTACTTGCATTGCATCATCTTTCATTGCATCACCTATCGTGTTTTATAATATCTTTAATTAAAGATATTATAAAACACCTTTTCCTTCCTGTCAAGAGAGATACCCCAATATGTAATGCCATAGCCTCTGCTCCAAAATGTGGAATAAAAGGACGGGTACTTTGTCCCATAAAAATCCCTATACACTCTTCAGCTATATGTTCAATGTTAGAAACTGGCGGGACAGAGTGGCAAGTAGCACAGAGGATTTCCACCTCTAGACTCTCCCCGAACTGGACTTCCCCCCCCTCAATTCACCCGACTTCCATTATCTAACCATTGGAATAATTCCATTTTGCTAATAGACAAATAGCTTTGGCTTGCGTTGTGTCATTTTTCCTAACCAAATTTCGGCACATCTTTGGCGAGAGTTTACTCGTTTATATTTATTTGCAACCCATCTGCGTAACTTCCGATTTAGCTCACGTAAAATTGGAGACATTGCGGATTTATAAAAACGGCCATTGATGCTTGTTTTCTCTTCTAATCATGTTTACCTCCTGCTTGAATTTCTTATAGATAAATGTTTATTAGATGTTTTAAATAATCATTATTGTACACCAATCTCTTCTATGCAGAAAGCATTATGATATGTCCTTCATATTTTGATGGCAATCAGGGCGAACAGCAAAAAACTCTCCTTCCCAAATGAAAGAAGGTCTCAATCCTGCATTCCACAAGGATTGAGACCATTTTGCACCGTTATAAATGATACGGTTCTGCGTATCATTCCAAACGGTGCATAATTTAGATTAGGTTATCGCCTTGATTGACCTCAACATTAAATACTAAGTTTGCATTCACACTATCATACCACACTGCATCTCACAAATAAAAAGGCTTTCCGTATAGGGTAAAAAGGTTACTTATATAAGCATTATTTAAAGCAATAAATTACTACTATAAGCCATATATATAGCCGATAGCCACATGAAAAGTGCAGAAATCTTATTTATGACTCCAAATATTTGCGTAAATCCTTTTTGCCTCCCTACCCGCCATCCCAAAACTGCTAAAATTAAGAACCAAAACCAAGATATCAGAATGCAAGCCATTGTAAACAATACTTTTTCATTTCCAATATAATTGATGGAACTTGTCCCAATCACACCAATGGTATCCAAGACAGCGTGAGGATTAAATAGGGAGACAGTGACTGTAAAAAGGATCTGTTGTTTGATAGTAAAATTTTCTTCTTCCTTATCAAAACTATTTACCAACGTATTATTCCACGTAAGCCACCCCATATAGAATAAAAAAACAAATCCTATTCCAAGGAAAACCACCTTAATCCAAGCAAAACTTGCTATAAATAAAGAAACTCCTTGAACTGCCAATAAAATTAAAATGGTGTCACACATAGATGCCATAACAACAACCGGCAACGCCCTCCAGAACGTTGGCTGGTTCACCCCTTGAGTAAAAACAAATAGATTTTGCACTCCCAGTGGCAGTATCAACCCTATAGCTAGAACTATTCCATGAATAAATGATTGCATCAGATTTTCTCCCTATCACTGTTTTTCTACAGTATAATAAAACATCCCTGAAATGTCTTCAGCCAATTGGATTGTTATCATACCATCCAATTTGTTATAATGAGAAAAACATTCAACAAAGGGAGAAGCAAATGTTATCAATTGATTGGACGCCTAATCACAAAGACTCTATCCCTCTCTATCAGCAAATTTCAGAATATATCAAAAATAAAATAGCTAATGGTGAGTGGCCTATCAATAGTAAATTACCTTCACAACGTACCCTTGCCCGTATTTTCCAAGTAAATAGAAGCACATTAGCCATTGCCTTAGATGAATTAATAGCAGACGGGTTACTCAAAAGCAAGCTAGGAAGCGGTACCTGGGTAGCCAATAATACTTGGTCCCTACTCGCATCAACCCCACCCACCAATTGGACTTCTTATCTTGACAGAGGAATACATCTCCCAAACCTTCCTACCATCCAAGAAATCAATCATTTAGAATTCGATCCCAAGGTCATTCGCCTAAGCACGGGAGAACTTTCTCCAGAAATTTTCCCAAAAACTATGATGGATTCAATCTTAAGGAATTTACCTGATCGTATTCATGCCCTAGGCTACGAACAGCCAAGGGGATTACCGCTTCTCCGTGAGCAGATCAGTATTTATTTATCCTCCTTTGGTATCAATGCCTCTCCATCATCGATTATGATTGTATCTGGCGCACTACAAGCTCTGCAACTGATCTGCTCTAGCCTATTACCAAAAGAATCTACAATCTTACTTGAAAGACCCTCCTACCTTTTTTCTCTCAAATTATTTCAATCCATGAATATGGATCTTTGCGGAGTTCCCCTCGATGAAGAGGGTATGAACATTGCCCCCATCTCTTTTTATAAAAAACACAAAAATGTAAACTTACTATATACTATCCCATGCTTTCACAATCCAACAGGAATCACAATGACAAAAGAACGTCGTAACAGCATTATTAATATATGTCAAAAAGAGCAATTACCTATCATTGAAGATGATGTTTATAGAGAACTCTGGCTCGATACACCACCTCCCATACCACTAAAAGCGCTTGAAAAAGAAGGGCTTGTACTTTACCTGGGCAGTCTATCAAAATCATTAAGTCCCGGCTTACGCATTGGTTGGATCGCAGGACCAGAACCAGTCATAGAAAGGCTAGCGGACATTAAAATGCAAAATGACTACGGCTCCAGTTCCTTATCCCAATGGGCTGCCGCAGAATGGTTCGCCAGCGGTCTATACCAAACACATCTAGAAGAAGTCCGAGCGCAGCTACGGATTCGCCGTGAAATAACTTGCAATGCCTTAGAGGCCCATTTTTCAGATATCGCTACTTGGCAAATTCCTAAAGGCGGCTTTTACATTTGGCTCATATTAAATCAGGCCATCTCTATGCAAAAACTATTTAAAGAGGCTTTAGATAATGGCCTTTTGATTCATCCTGGAAACATATACGATACTCTATCAAACCGACATCTCCGCCTATCTTATTCTTATGCCTCATTACCAGAAATGGAGAATGGGTTATTTCGTCTTTCCACGCTCATCAAAACCCTAGTAAGACAATCATAGATAATAATGTTTTATATCTTCTTTGGGCATAAATAATATCTAAAGAGTATTTGTCTTCATTTGCTTTGTAAATTAGCAGGGCAATGAGGGCATGGCAAGCCCTCACCCCTTGCAACGGCGAAAGAAGGCATCTCCCGCATGGGTTGATGCCTTCTTTCGCCGTTAGAGATGGTACGGTTCTGTGTAACAGGTCAAACAGTGCAGAATTTTAATCATCCTTCCGTCCTCATTGCCCTCTAATTTTTGAAATTGATATTGAACGGAACAAATTCTCTGTCCCATTCAATCTCAATTTTTAAATAGTGTATCGTTTATTTAATTTGGGACAAACAACCTATCTCCTTGTCCTTGGAATAACAACGACGGTGTCCCATGATAGGATTTTTCATCCTATTATAGGACACCCTCTATGATTCATGGGGATCAAAGCAGAAAACCACGATGCGATAATGGCAGAGTGGTTTTCACGCTTTAATGCCTACCTGTCAGCTCAGTGATAACTTTGGCAAAATCCTTATAAGAGAGCACTCCCTCCAGATTTTTTTTGTCATTTACAAGTACGGTAGGTACCCATTCAATGTCGTTTTGAGCGCATATCCGGTCGTGGTTCAGAAGTGTATCTTGGTATTGATTAGCTGTCAGCGCTATACTGAGTTTGTCTGCAGAGAGACCGATGCTTTCTGCAATATCCAACAAGACAGCCATATCGCCGATATTTTTTTGCTCTGTAAAATGACTTTGATATACGGCGTCCACCCACGCTTGGTCTTTGCCATGCTCTTTAGCAAATTCCAAGCCTTGCAAAGCTAGTCTGGTATTAGGCACAAATGCGTTGTTGCCAGGTACAAGCTCAACCGGAGCCCCCAGATCATCAAGTCTGCGGCCGGATTCCTGCAGATCTGCCGTCGGCATAAGATCAGTCAAAGCGCTGCCCTCCAGAGGCAATTCAGGGTGAATTTCCCAGCCCATCCACTCGACGTCAAAAGTAAAGTCCTGCTGCAGTTTACGAACAAAGCCCCAAGCCAGATAGCAATAAGGACAGCAAAAATCAAAGACAATTTTAATCGAAGACATATTAATTCCTCACTTTCCAATTTATATTTGCTGTGAAACAGGGCAACGTATCCCCCTCTTGCCCCGCAAAAAATTTACTATATAAAATTCAAATTTCTAAAAAGATCAAGTCTGACACTAATTATCTCCTATGACACCTCTCATTCTGATGTCCCCTGTCTGAGGACTTTCGCTAATTTACAATACCTTGTTCATACGGTTTGATGAGTCCGTAAATCGTGGTGATTGTAGGCAGGCTCACTCTGGTCTGTTGGCTGAGACGTACTGCAGCGCCTTGAAGGCTTTCCACTTCCAGTGGTAGCCCTTTGCGAAAATCTTGATGCATTGATGACGTCGATCCGTCAGGCAACGACCCCATTCGTTCCATGGCCTTTCCTACGAAATCAGCTGGCAGCGTGATACTTTGGGCGGCTGCTAAAGTCTGCATTTCTGTCAACAACAAGCGATATACGTTCTTCGTTGCGTCCACTTTCAATATTTCATTGATCGGCAGACGGCTGGCGGTCGTGACACCGGAAAAAGCTGTAATGAATGCATATTTGCTCCAAAGGTCGACTAAAATATCTTTGCTCAGGGTGACTGGCATCACTGCCCCTTTGACCTGTTCGGCGAACTGCTGGCAAAACTCTGCCTGTTCTGCCTCTAAAGCACCGAAGAAGATATCATGGATTTTGC
>Ga0224518_1000066_pt1 | contig 19935 bp, 16 predicted proteins | sample IRBST25metaG_FD_179891 | JGI IMG/M metagenome (GOLD analysis project Ga0224518, IMG submission 179891) | Peat soil microbial communities from Stordalen Mire, Sweden - IR.B.S.T-25 | ecosystem: Environmental > Terrestrial > Soil > Wetlands > Peat | place: Sweden: Norrbotten County, Stordalen Mire...
TAGGTTGTCTACGCGTTACTCACCCGTTCGCCACTAAGATTTCATTGCTGAAATCTCCGTTCGACTTGCATGTGTTAGGCACGCCGCCAGCGTTCGTCCTGAGCCAGGATCAAACTCTCCATAAAAGCAGGCACACGACGCTTCAGCGACGATGTGATCGCTTTGTTCGATGCGTTAGCAGTCGAACATCCTTATCAAATCGTAACTTAGCATAATATGCAAAAACTTTATTTGAAGAACCTTGATGGCTCTTTTAAAAAACTTGTTTGTGTTACTTAGTTTGCACTAAGCAACTTTGTTGGCACTCAAAACGAGTACCGCACATCTGGCTTAATTTAATCTAACTTACATTGTTTAGTTTTCAAAGAACACCTGACAACTCTTCTCTTCGTGAGTCGTGCTGGCAGTATTGTTTTGACAACGATCAAAATTATATCATATGACCGTTAACATGTCAACATTTTTTCGACAAGCAACTTAACTTGCTCGTTTATAATAGCATAGTCGCAAAAGTTATGTCAATCAATTTTTGCTCCTTTTACACAAAAAGACCTTTTTTACTACATTACTAGTCTCTCTGCCTAACAAGAAACGACATGCAGACCTATTACATCAAAAAATTGGCATGAATGGATTTAGCCATAAGGATTGGTAGCGTATTACGACTGAACAGTTGGTTAAATCCTAAATCAGCAACTTTTTAATAAATCCTTTACTATTATCTATATAACACTAACTATTCTACAGACAATCATTAGGGGCAGAAGATAAGCCTAGCGTAGCCTCACATGAGGAGCAAACGATGTCCAATCTTCCATCCCTAGCAGACAAGCAATCTATCTGTTACTTTTTTAGTATGTTATACATAGTATGTAAAATAGACGCAACGCTCTCTACTTTTTCAGTTTACGTTTTGATTATTGTTTTGGTTATTATTTTCGTTTGTATCTATGTTATTGGGTAGCGGGAAGGGAAATTGCACATAAGTACTAGGTACTTCACCAACAACGACATATTCAGCAATCGGAACTTGCGTATTTACACTAACGCTTTTGCTCACTAACGGCACTACAATTCTAATTTGTGTTGTGGCAATCAGATATACCATATGTTTTGTTTGATTTATCCCAGCCTGTTCAAATTTATCAACTACCTTTACCTGAACAGTACCAATGGGAATAATAGTGACGGTAATATTCGGACCAACACTGGCCAGCAATTGGCTACCTAATATTTGGCCCATAGGTATACTAATTTTTTCTTCGCCAATTTCTTCTAGAATGTTTTGTACTTTTATCGTAGTATTAGCTGCAATTCTATTAAACTCTATTGTATTTGACTGTATCAGTACAACACGACCACGGCTATCTAATGTAACATTGACTAATTTTTGAGGATCAATACCTAGATTCACACTTTCACTAATAACATTATTAATCGATTGAGTCGCAAGTAAAGTAGCTTTTGTTTCTGCAATGGTTAGCAATGTTGGTTTTAAATGGCTTTCTACTATCCAGAAACTAAGAACAAAGAGGATTCCCAACAAGGCCATTATCGTCGCCACCGATGATATTTTATATTTTGTTCTCGCAACACCTCTCATAATTTCCCTCCTAATCTATCTTACATCCACTAAGGTATTTGAAAAAAATAAGTGGCCAAAGATCTTGAGGACATTTTGTGCTGGACGAAGAACCGTAACCCACATATCCTTACTTATCCTTATCTTTACTTATATGATAAAGTCGCAACTACAGTGTATGTCTTGCTAAAAAAACACTAGGTTGAGCATAGAATGCACCTCAGCTCAACATTTTTTTCAACTAATCCGATTTCCTACAGGATTTTTACTTCTAATAATGATGTTTTATGTTATAATAATTAGCGTATTCAAATCTAAGGAGGTTACCCATGGATAAAGATCATAACGATAGTCAGACACCTGGCCGTCGTTCTTCTAAAAATGGAATTTCAAAACTAACTATAATAGTATTAACAATATTCGTCGTCATGATTACTGGCGCTGGCCTTGGTTTTTTAACCGCCAGCATTCATACCATGCCCAGTTTAAAAGATGAAATCAGACCTTCCGCTTCGTCACAAATTTATGATATTAATGGTAAATTAATTACCACGATTCACTCTGAGCAAAATCGGGTCCCTGTGTCGATCAACAAAATCCCTAAAAATTTACAAAACGCCTTCGTCGCCGTAGAAGATGCTCGCTTCTACGAACACATCGGTATTGACCCACGAGGTATTTTACGAGCCGTTTGGTCGAACATCTCTGGTGGTGGCCTGGCTGAAGGCGGCAGCACCATTACACAACAATTAGCGAAAAATGCCTTGCTAACCCAAGACAGAACACTGAAGCGTAAAATTCAAGAAGCCATGTTAGCATTACAAATCGAAAGGCAATATACTAAAAGTGAAATCTTGGAATTATACCTAAATCAAATTTATTTTGGACAAGGTGCGTATGGTGTACAATCAGCAGCCATGGTTTATTTTGGGAAAAACGTCGAAGATTTATCCTTAGAAGAATGTGCCATGCTGGCAGGTATCCCCAAAAGCCCAAATTACTATTCTCCACTTAATAATTTGAAAGCAGCTACTGAACGACAAGGGACCGTACTTGATCAGATGGTTAAATACGGCTACATCACTCCTGAAACAGCTGCCAAAGCTCATAGTACTAAACTTAAGCTAGTGTCACACCCGGCCCAAGCTGATAATCAAACCACCACTGCTAGTTATTTTATCGATTATGTCACACAACATATGATTGACAAATATGGAGCAGATGCCGTTTATAAAGACGGACTAAAAATTTATACCTCTTTAGACCTTTCCATGCAGGAAGCTGCTGAAAAAGCTATGGAAAAACTTCCTAATGGACGTACTGATAGTAATGGCTTGAAACAACCACAAGGAGCACTTGTTGCCATCGATCCACATACTGGACAAATTCGAGCTATGGTCGGTGGTCGCGGTACTGACCAGTTCAACCGCGCCATACTGGCAGAACGACAACCCGGTTCCGCATTTAAACCCTTTGTTTATTTAGCAGCAATCGAAAGCGGTATGAGTCCATCCACAATGGTGGATGATAGTCCCGTTAGTTTCGGCAATTGGTCACCAAAGAATTACGAAAATGATTTTCGTGGCCCGGTTACATTACGTACCGCATTAGAACATTCTCTTAATGTACCAACAGTAAAATTAGCTAATCAAATTGGTGTCGATAAACCTTTATATTATGCTCAACAAATGGGTATTTCTACGTTAGTATTACAAGGTGCTACTAACGATCGTAATCTGGCAATGTCCATAGGTGGTTTAACCCGCGGTATTACACCGCTAGAAATAGCCAGTGCCTACGGCGTATTTGCTAACCAAGGCATCTATGTAGAACCCACAGCCATTATTAAAGTCGTGGATCGTAATGGTAAAATCTTAGAACAATACACACCACATGAAAAAGCCGTCGTGAATGAGCGTAGCGCCTACATTCTTACCGATATGTTACGTGGTGTCATCACTAGTGGTACTGGCACAGGTGCTAATATTGGTCGTCCTGCAGCCGGTAAGACAGGTACAACGGATGATTCTAAAGATGCTTGGTTTGTCGGTTTTACGCCTGATTTAGTAGCATCGGTATGGATCGGTTATGATACAGATGGCTATTTAAACGGCATGACAGGCGGTAGTACTCCAGCAACGATTTGGCGCACTTTTATGGCGAAAGCATTAGCTGGTACACCTTCTCGGGATTTTATTAGACCGAACGGTGTAGACTTAGGTGCCCCTCCAACAAGAACTGTGAATGATCCGACTCTTGATGGCAAGGCAGCAACCCCAGCAACTATTGATGGGAAAAACGGAAAAGTAGCTGATCCGAAGGCTAAGGATGAAACTCCTACTGACAAGACCACTCCACCCCCACCAAATAAAGGAGATAAGAATTCCACTACCCCTCCAGCTCCTACTCCTGCACTCCCACCTAAGCCTGAAGATTTAACCCGAAAAAATAATTAATCCTGAAAAATAAAAAAACACGCGTAAAATACGCGTGTTTTTTTTATTCCCGCATATACATTATTATGGACTATAAACAAGTACTTGAACAATCGTCATTATTGAAGCAACAGAATAACAATATAATAATTAAAATGATCCACATACCTCCACCGCCGCCACAATTACCGCCAAATCCAAATCCACGTCCCATGTTTACTCCTCCTCATTTTCAGTTATCTATGTTATAGGAATTCACCATTTCTTTGCTTTACCAGCTAAGTAAAGCATCGTCTGTTACCCAATATCAAGAAGCAACAGATTTCATCATTTCCCAAGACTTCAGAAAGACGCTGATGCGCATTTTCTTGTAGTAAGTACTGTCTTGTATTATGAGAAACTCCCTTCATCATTAAAGCAGAATAGTAGAAGAATTATAATGATGATCCACCAGCATTGACCTCCACCAAAACCGCCCCTTGCCATTACCGATTCCCCCCTTACCCATCGCTTATTGAGGACGATTATTTAAACAATTGAATCTTTTAAATATCGCCTCCCTTCTACTTTCAGTATATGGCACTACCCAATAAAGTGTTACTATCACTGATCGCTTTTTTCATAGGAAAAAATCACTTATTTGGGGGATAGCAGTATGAGTGCTAGATTCATGTCATTATACACATTACCTATTTCGTGGCTATAGGTCGCAAAAATGTTGTATTTTCTGATATTGCAAAAAATTATTCTAATAAACGCCGAATACTTTTTGGAACTTCTGATACTGCTTTCATTGATTGCACTCCGTTATTTACCAATTCAGTAATATTGCGCACTTTCTCAATTGTTGTTGTCATACCATCTATCCTTCTATCCATTTGTATGTTCTCCGATGATAAACTTAATAAAATAACCATTAATTGCATATTAAAATTAGGATTGCCCATTAATTGCCTGATCATATCAAGTGGTTTGACTGGTTTTGCCTCCTTTGCTTCTTTCGTAAATTTAGTTTCTCCCGCCTCACGTTCCTTCTCTACCTTTTTTGCTTTTTGCTTCTTTTCACCGACTTCACTGTCACGTGGTTGAGTCTCATCATCTTTGCTTTCTCCTACTTTTGGTTTTTTATAGTTTTTATAATGTCCCCGTAGGCGCATCCCCATCACCCCTTATAAAACGAATACGTACTTTTTATTTTACTCTAATATATGAACCATCCTTGCGATTGGCTATTATTAATAAACATAAATTTTGGTTCCAATGCTGTGATTAGTCTTAAATATTTTAGGGAGGTAATGTATAATGTGGGAAAATTTAGGAAATATGATGGAAATGGTTAAAAAAGTTCAGCAAAATGTTGAAAATGCACAAGACCAGTTAAAAGCACAACGTATCGAAGTTTCTAGTGGCGATGTGATTAAACTAACTGTAAATGGGCAACAGGACTTACTTGCAATTGAAATTAACAGCAAATATCTTTCCCCTGAGAATGCAATATTATTGCAAGACTTGCTTGTTGCTACCATCAACAATGGCTTAACAAAGTCGCGGGAACTACAACAAACAGCAATGGGGAAATTAACCGGCGATCTTAACCTTCCGAAAATCCCTGGTCTATTTTAAGGAGGATTCACTATGGCCAATGAAATTCCTAATAAATCTTTACTACAAACAACAATCAATATGATAGATGCCACGGCCTATGAGGGCAATGGCTATGATACTCTAATTAGCATCCTATCACTGCTTTGTCTACTCTCGATCTTAAATCGCTTACAACCTCCTACGCTAGCGTCTAGCTCACCAGCCATTCAGCCACTACCGCCCAATACTAATACTAATGCTGCTTCTACTAATCCCTTACAAAAAATACTTGGCGATCTAACCAAAACTATGGATGGCTCGGGAGGGGGGCCATCTCCCGACATGCTCATGAGTCTTTTACCCTTACTCAACAGTCCGCAAGTAAAATCAAAATTAAATCCCGCAAATATATCTAATATTTTAGGTCTTATGAATAGCCTTGGCGGCAATAACAATAACGATAAACCCGAAGCCCCAAAACCTGATAAGAAGGAATCACCAGCTGCAGCAGTAGCATCATCCCTTGCCGAACAGCCAACACCAGTTAATAACACAGATTTCACTGACCAAGGCAAGCAAGATTTAGGACGCTCCCTAAACTGGAAAACTAATTTTCAAAGCGAAAAAGAGGTGTGAGTATACTCACACCTCTTTCTTTATACCATATACATGTTGCTTTTACAGTTTGTTGTATTTATATAGGTTCCATTAAAGAATTAACATCTATATTGCTGATCTGTCAGGAACAGAAGATAGGGCATCGCTTGCTCCCTACGTAAGGCTGCGCTCAACCCTATCTTCCATTCCTGACGATTGCCATGTAGAATGCTTTATGCAACATATATAGGTCATCTCAATTGTACCATGGTGGCTCCATCCCCACCCTCATTTAACTCGCCAATACTAATATCTTGCACACCATGATGATATTTTAGATAGGTTCTAACACCTTTACGTAGCGCTCCCGTTCCCTTGCCATGTATCACCAATACTTTGGTTAAACCAGCTAAAATAGCATCGTCAATATACTTATCGAGAATAATCTCTGCCTCGTCTACCATTAAGCCTCGTATGTCAATCTCCCGATTAACGCTGGTGACCTTGGAAAAATCCATCTCGCTTTTTTTAATTTTATTTTTCCCACTGGTGCCCTCAGCTGTCAAGCGGCAGTCTGTAATTTGTACATTCATTTTCATAATACCTAATTGAACTGTTACAGTGTTTGCGTTTATGGCGATCACGGTACCTTTTTGTTTTACAGTGGTTACATACACGCTCATCCCAGGTTGTAACATCTCATCGGTAACTACTGGCAATTGACTAACATCTTCTTCCTCATCATAGTTCTGTACGGATGACAAATTTTCCCGTAATCTCTTGCGACTTTTTTCAATAGTACTCTGACGTGCCGTGCCGCTTTTTACGGCAAATTGGGCTTTAAGTTCACTAATAATGCCTTCTGTTTCCCGCCGGGCCTGCCGCAATATAGACTCGGCTTCCTCTTTCGCCTTGTTCAATATTTTATTTTTTTTCGTTGCTAATGATTGTTGTTCTTCAGCAAGTTTTTCTTTCAGGCCAGCTAGCAATTGTTCCTGCTGAGCGAGTTCCCCATTTAATTTGTCATACGCAATTTTTTGTTCTTCTAAGGCATTAAGTACCGTTTCAAACTCAGCATGATCTTTACCAATAAATTGTTTGGCATGTTCAATGATTTCTTCTGATAGCCCTAGCCGTTTACTAATGGCAAAGGCATTACTACTGCCAGGAATACCAATCAATAGCCGATAGGTTGGTTTCAGGGTCTGTATATCAAATTCTACGCTGGCATTTTCGATTCCCGTTCGCGAATAAGCAAAGGTCTTCAGCTCGCTATAATGGGTAGTCGCAATGGTGCGCGCCCCCACAGCAAGCAAATATTCTAACATAGCAATCGCCAAGGCTGATCCTTCATCCGGATCAGTACCTGAACCGATTTCATCAATGAGTACCAAATCATGCCGGGAAACGGCCCCTAAAATCCTCACTAGATTAGTCATATGCGCGGAAAAAGTACTTAAGCTTTGCTCAATACTTTGCTCATCGCCAATATCAGCAAATATATTATTAAATACTGTGATTTCTGAACCACCATCCACGGGAATATAGAGTCCAGCTTGGGTCATAAGGGCAAAGAGTCCTAATGTTTTTAAGGTTACGGTCTTGCCACCTGTATTAGGACCGGTAATTAATAAGGTATTAAAATCCTTACCAATGTAAATATCAATTGGCACTACTACAGCAGTAGGAATTAAAGGATGACGCGCCTGACGCAAATTAACATAACCTGCGCTGTTAATTAAGGGCAATGTCCCATGCATATCGCGACTTAGTCTCGCCTTCGCAAAGGCAAAATCAATCTGCGCCAGCACGCCACAATTACAATAAATTTCTTCAGCAAAACCTGCAATTTGTCCGGCTGCAGCTTGCAAGATGCGTTCGACCTCATTTTTTTCAGCAGACATCAATTGCTTGATATCATTATTTAACACCACAACCGCCATCGGTTCAATAAATACAGTAGCACCACTTGCTGACTGATCATGAACAATACCAGGAAAATGATGGCGTGACTCTTGCTTGATCGGTATAACATAACGATCGCCCCGCATGGTCACCAATGTATCTTGAAAATATTTTTGATATTCACTAGATCGTAATATACTATCTAATTTATCCTTTACCCTACTTTGGGATGACCGCAATTCCCGTCTAATCTTTAATAATTCTACGCTGGCATCATCGCGAACCGTTCCCTGCTCAGTCACAATATTTTCAATCATGTTTTCCACATTGCGTAGCACCGTAATATTCTCCACATAACCAGGCAAAATAGTGAACGTTGCTGGCATATCAACAAAAAAGCTTTTCATGCGTCTAGAAGCATACAAGGTGCTACTCACCGCAATTAACTCGTGAGGGTCAAGGATGGAGCCAACCTCTGCTCTCTTAAGCATGGCACGAATGTCTCTGATGCCACCCAGCGGGATATTCGACATCGCATCTAATATTTCACGTGCCTCTCTTGTTTCTGCTATTCTTCTTTCTACCTCACCGACTTGGTTGGTAGGCACTAGCTCCTCAGCGATTTCGCGCCCCATAGTTGAGCTACTGCACGCCGCTAGCATATCACGTATTTTGTGATATTCTAATATTTTTAATACCGATAAGTCCATTTCTCTCTCCCCCATAAGGCATCTGAAAGAAAATAAGTAGTCCAAGATTCTGAGGATATTTTGTGCTAGGCTAAGAACCACAAACCGCGCATAGTGAGCTATGCAAGGCTTGTGGTGATGAAGCATAGCGCAAAATAGACCAGAATCTGACTAGTTATTTTTTTGATGATGCCTAAATATCAATCTAATATTTTATAGGCGTCAGAAAGAAAATACTTAGTCAGCGATTGTAAGGATCGAATCTGACTAGTTTTTTTTGATGACGCCTTACAGCACACCTCGGAAATAATGTCCGCGGGTTATTTGTTCATGTTCCACTGTACCTACTTTATCCTGCATCAACAAGGGATGCTGCTCGCCTTGCTGTAAAATCTCTTTATATAGTGCAGTCATTTTTCCCAAATATTCTGGTGTCCCTTTCTTACCCTCAATTCGTATACGGTCAACCCCCATGGTACGGAATTTTGGCACGTGAGGTAACATGCTTAATTCTTTACCATTCAATATATGCATTCGGCAATATTGATCCGTCACAACAGGAAAATGTTCATTTTTACGATCATTTAAACGATACTCACCACGTAAGCACGCTTGCTTACATTTCCCAGTGTGCAAGCCACCCAGATAACTACCAATCATGCAATACTCTGAGACCATTAAGGTCAAATACCCATGTACTAAACACTCTAAGGCAACCTTGCCATCATGATTCATTTCTGTGATTTGAGAACAATTAAGCTCTGGCGATAAGGTTACACTCGTCAGTCCTTGCTCGGCAAAAAACTGTACTGCAAGATCATTATAGATGTTAAGAGGATAGTCACCATGTAACGGCACATTCACCAATTGCTTGGCAACCTGTAAAACACCAAGATTACTAATGCTAACACCATCTGGCTGTAATTCTTGAAATAAATTTAGTTCCGTTTTCACCTCGTTAATTTGCCACTGTTTGGCAATGCGCGGGGTATTCAAAATAATTTTTTTGCCACTTTCCCGCACAAGGGCCACCGCTTGGCGATAGTGATCGGGAGTAATCACTTGATGCTTAAAGGATTCGCCCCCAAACATAATAATATCAGCGCCACTGGCAATACACACTTTCAATTTATCAATGTTATCTACATTCACAGTCAGTTCTGGCACCACCAAAGGTTGCTTCTGCTTGTCGGCAGCGATAAAGTCACCGACTTTATAACGCTTACTTGGAAGTGGTGACCGATCATACGCTGCTAAACGAGCCCTCTCTAGCTCCTCGACCGCCCGCCGCCTTGCATCATTCATCTCACTCACCGGTACCATAACCTCACCATCAATGGTGCACTCCAAATGATTGAGACTAAAAATTGTGGAACCCAAACGATCAATCTGCTTGGCGATGGTCTCAATTGTCAATGGTCGTTTAATTGCTCTTTCTGCTAAAAAGGTCGTGGCTGCACTGCCACAAAAACCCTCGGCATCTTGGATGTTAATGACCAGTGGCCGCCCTTCACTGACCTTAACTGTAATATCCACTGCTACACGTCTTACGGCGGTGGGTTCTGAAAAAAACGACCGCGCTCTTTCCATCAAACCAGCATCAAAGACCTTAAACACCCGATCATTCATGCGAACAGGCTGTACCCCAATGGTTACTTCAGCGCCAGCAAGTGCAACGGTCACGGACTGCCCATCGACCATCATTTCTGTAATGGTAGTACTAACCCTTCCCCCGACTTTTACCCAAAATTCAACAATGTCATTAATATGTAACGGCTCATCTAGTTTTATCGTTGCCATTCGCTCCTGATATTGATAGTCACTAACTCGCCCAATACGTACTCCCCTATTATTGGGGCGACGATCGCTCATCATATTGCGTCCATTATTACGTTCTAAATAAGCAGTTGTAAAATCCCGATTAAAAATTTGTGCCAAGTCCTTTTGCTCTTTTTCTGCAACTACATAATTATTCTCATCGGCTATACATGCATCAATGGCGCGACGATAGGTGTCAACTGCCACTGCTACGTATTCTGGACGCTTCATGCGTCCTTCAATTTTAAAGGAAGTCACCCCAGCGCGGATCAGCTCCGGCATGATCTCTAAGGTGTTTAAATCTCTAGGACTGAGCAAATACTCGCCAGCTTCGCCCTCATCAATTACATTGTTCCCAGCTTCATCTACGAGGGTATACGGCAAACGGCAAGGTTGAGCGCAACGCCCCCGATTACCACTCCTTCCACCAATCATGCTACTCATTAAACATTGACCAGAGTAGGAAATACATAATGCTCCATGGATAAATACCTCAATTTCGGTATCGGTATTTTGACAAATATGAGCAATCTCCGTCAATGACAATTCTCGTGAAAGCACAACCCGTGCAAAACCAAGGTCGGTTAATAGTTGCACACCTTCCAAATTATGCACGGTCATCTGCGTACTGGCATGGATATGCATGTCAGGAATCACTTGCTTGGCTATTTTGATTGCCCCTACATCTTGCACAATAATTGCATCTACACCAATTTGATATAGATGGCGCAGATAATTGGCGAATGCAGCGATTTCACTATTGTCCACCAAGGTATTCACGGTTACGTAGACCAAGACACTACGCAAATGAGCCAGTTTAACTGCCTCTGCTAATTCTTCATCACTAAAATTTGGTGCACTCGCCCGAGCGCCAAACATTTTACCTGCTAAATATACCGCGTCTGCCCCACTCTCCACGGCTGCTACTAAAGCTTCACTACTGCCAACTGGCGCTAATAATTCGATCATGTTACTTCATTCCTTTCTAAAATGTATACAAACGAAATAGAAGAAGGCGTCACCTTCCTCTATCGTAAATCTTTAGTATGTTTTACTTGATCCTTATGATTTGCTTGACTTGTTACCTCTTGACTTTTTAAATGTTCTACCAAATCATGCACTTCCGTCATATATTTTTCTATTCTGGTCCATTGTTCACCTAGTGGACTCAGTGGATTGGCCGCAATATCTTGCAAATAAACCTCAAAGTCTCGTTTGGTTAGTGGCTCCATCTCAGGGTTCTTTATTACAGAGAAACTACCGCAACTCTCCAGTCGCGCCAACTTAATATCGGGCAAATCTGTCATATCCATACCTTGTTTATGTAATTCTTGCCGTAAATCATCATAATTAAAATTGGTCTTCATGAAGTTTTCTGAAATAATTCTCCCATCTTTAATCAGCGCAACAGGTGTACCTTCAAACCATTTACGCAAGGTTGTATTTTTTAGTGATGAATAGGATAATAATTGTTGCAATACTAATAATGTAATTAATCCTTCCATGCCATTCACGATGGATTGCCCTTCATCCATGGAAGCATTCACTATAATATCACCAATTCCCACCATAATAATAAAATCAAAGGGCGATAATTGTCCGACAGTTCGGTTGCCCATCAATCTAACAACAATAAGTGCCACCACAAATAGCACTACAATATGTGATAAAACATGACCAATATTTCCTGTTTCAATCATAACATCAGTCCTTTTAATTGTTATTATAACAATTAAAAGGACTTTTATACGATTACGCCCAACTATTTTTCTTCTTCCACCATTTTAATCAATTCTTTATAATTATGTTCCAGTTGTAAAAGTTCTTCGGCAATATTGAGTGCTGCTAATATCGCAACACGACTGGGGGATAAACATAAATTAGATTTGGAAATTTTTTTCATCCGCTCATCTACTAGTGCCGCCACTTTAACTACCTGATCCAGTTCGGTATCACTTTTCAAAGAATAGGTTTCACCAAAAATTTCAACTGTTACTTTGAATTTTTTTCCATTCATAACTCCACCTAATTACCTATAGTTTTGCCTACCGTTTAAATTCGACCTACTAAATATATTCTCCTGCCTACTCATAAAAAAAACGATTTTTATCCCCCTCTAGATGACTGCATCAGCGCTGGGCTAGGAAAAAGGCTTGGTTTCCACCAAGCCCTGCTGTTAACTTCTAATCTTTGCCATTAGTGTCTTGTCCAAGTATTCAATCACATTTTTATGAAATACATCAACTTCACTATCGGTTAAAGTTCGTTCCTGATGACGGTAAGTTAAGGAAAAAGCCAAACTACGCGATCCTGCCTCTACCTGTTCCCCAGTGTACACGTCAAATAATCGCACCTCACTCAACAATGGCCCTGCACTAGAAACAATACCTTGCATCACGCGGTCAGCAGACACATCAGTAGATAGCACGACTGCTAAATCTCGATTGATGGCAGGAAATTTTGGTAAAGCTTGATAAGCAGTCCGCAAAATTGCTTGACTAGCCACTTGCTCTACATTAATTTCAAATAGATACACCTTGCGATTAATACCAAAATCACCTAGCACTTTAGGATGTACTTCACCAACAGTTGCTAGTGTTTGATCATTTTTAGTAAAAATTGCTGTTTTACCAGGATGAAGGGATGCATGTTCACCGACTGTAATTGTATAATCAACAATCCCTAAAGCAGCTAGCAAAAGCTCTACTGTTCCCTTGGCATCATAAAAATCAACAGCATCTCGTTCTGTATTCCAGATCATTTCATTGCGTTTACCAACCAAGGCACCACATAACATTAATGGTTCCTTAGGTAGTGAACTTAGGGGCAATTGCTTTGGCAAATACACGGCACCCAGTTCGTAAATTTTTATATCTTCATTTTTTCGAGAAATATTGCGAACAATGGTCTCCAATATGCCACCTAACAAGGTTGTTCGCAAAATTGGAAGCTCATCGGTAATTGGATTCAATACGGTAATCGCCTTACGCAATACACTATCGGCTTCAATATTCAACTTATCTAATGTTTGAGGATGACTGAAACTCAGCGAAATGATTTCATCAAACCCTATGCCCGTTAACGTTGTTTTAATGGAATCGACAATCGACTGGGTATATCCTTGTCCACCGCCCATAATATTACCATGAGGCGTAGTTGTGGGAATATTATTAAAGCCATAAATACGAGCAATCTCTTCACAAATATCAGCGTGTCCATGAACATCACCACGCCAAGTTGGCACATTGACGGTTACTTTGTCATCAATGACCTCATTCATATTGGAATGGTTATTCACTTCAAACCCTAAATTACGTAAAATAGTAAGCATCACTATTTTATCAATCTTAGTTCCTAAATATGCATTGACTTTCGTTGGCGAAAAAGTAATTTGCCGTGGCAATGACATGGTAGGATAACTCTCCACAATCTCAGGACAAACCTTGCACGCCCCCATACCTGCTAACAATTGGGCCGCACGATCTAAAGCCCGAGTACTATTGGCAGTATCAATGCCACGTTCAAAACGTCCCGATGCCTCTGACCGTAAGCCAAGAGCCCTGGAAGTACGCCTAATACTTACTCCATCGAAGGTTGCTGCTTCTAACACTACAGTTTTAGTACTCATGCTAACTTCAGTTGCAAGACCGCCCATTACCCCAGCCACTCCCACAGCTTGGATGTCATCGGCAATCACGATCATTTCAGGGGTAAGCTCACGCTTCACCTCATCGAGAGTAGTTATTTTTTCACCAGGATAGGCCTTACGCACGGTCAAACTATGTTTTGACAACAGATTATAATCATAAGCATGCATGGGTTGACCCATTTCTAACATCACATAATTTGTTACATCTACCACATTATTAATCGGCCGCATGCCAACGGCTTGTAAGCGATGAGCAAGCCATTTTGGTGATGGACCAACTTGAACGTCTTCTAATACCCGTACGGCAAAACGTGAACATAAACTTGGTTCATTGATTGCTACCTTTACAAGATTAGTCGCCTTGTCGCTAGCGTTCTCCTGAAAATTAATCATTGGTTTTTTTAATTTCCCACCGGTTAACACTGCTACCTCACGAGCCAATCCTAACACACTAAAGCAGTCTGCCCGATTTGCTGTTAATTCAAATTCTAGCACAACATCATCAAGGCCTAACGCTTCTTTAATGTCCATGCCGATCGGCGTATCGGCAGACAGAATGTAAATCCCTTCTCTAGCTTCTGCTGATAATAATTTACTATCAATATTAAGCTCAGTTGAAGAACATAACATTCCATAGGAAATAATGCCCCGCAAATCCGTTGGCTGAATTTCTAGACCACTAGGTAATTTCGCTCCCACTAATGCTACTGGAACAACCTGTCCGACTCGAACGTTGGTGGCACCCGTCACAATGACCAATTGCTCCGTGACCACGTCAATGTTACAAACGGATAATTTATTGGCATTGGGATGTTTTTCAATCCCGACAATTTTACCCGTTACAATTTTATCAATACCTGCCCCTAGATCGGTGATTCCTTCCACTGGCACACCAGCCATGGTCATCATTTCCCCTAATACCTCGGGTGTCTCTGTAAACTCAACATATTCTTTCAGCCATTTTATTGACGCTTGCATATTCATCCTCCTTAGAACTTACCAATTCAAGTGTTACATTCAAAGTTGTCCACGCTAACTTCCTGTAATTAAAACTGTCTTAGAAAACGTAAATCATTTTCGTAAAATAATCGTAAATCATCAATTCCATATAGTAACATGGCAATCCGTTCTACGCCCATTCCAAAAGCAAAACCAGTAACCTGCTCAGGATCAAAATTACTCATTTCAAGCACACGAGGATGCACCATTCCAGCCCCTAAAATTTCTAACCAACCAGTGCCCGAACACACTCTACAGCCATTGCCACCGCACATTACACAGGAGATATCGATCTCAGCACTAGGTTCAGTGAAGGGAAAGAAACTGGAACGAAAACGCACGCCAACATCCTTACCAAAGATTTCATGAATGAATAGCTCTAAAGTACCCTTCAAATCAGCAAAACTAATATTTTTATCAATAATCAACCCTTCTACCTGATTAAACATGGGGGAATGAGTCGCGTCATAGTCACGACGATAAACCTTACCGGGTGCAATGATCCGAATGGATTCATTGGGCGTAGCCGCCTGCATAGTACGCACTTGTACCGGTGAAGTATGAGTACGCATCAAAAATTCCTCTGTTATATAAAAGGAATCCTGCATATCACGAGCCGGATGGTCTTTAGGCAGATTAAGAGCCTCAAAATTATAATAATCCTGCTCAACCTCTGGTCCTTCTGCTACAGAAAAGCCCATCTTCATAAATACATCTTTAATACGCTCAAGGGTGATCGTCAATGGATGCTTATGACCAGCATTTACTCTGCGCCCTGGCAAAGTTACATCTATTTTTTCCGAAGCCAATTTTCTTGCTAATTCTGCTTGCTTGAAAGCCTCACCTTTGGTCGTAATAATACCTTCTAACTCACAACGAATATCATTCACAATTTGTCCAATACGTGGCCGTTCTTCCGCGCTCAGCTTGCCCATACCTTTTAAAGCACTAGTCAAGCTACCTTTTTTGCCCAAGTATTTAACCCTAAGTTCATTGAGAGCTTCTATACTATCAGCCTCTGACAACTCTGCCACAGCCATTTGCTTTAAAGATTCTAATTCTTGTTCCATAAATACCTCCCACAACTTAAAAATTGAACTAACACTTTATTGGCGCTGCCTAACTACTTCATATAAAATCACCGCTGCCGAAGCAGCAACATTCAAGGATTCAACCCGACCTAATAAGGGAATATATAGCCTTTCTTTGGCATGTTCCAGAAACTGATCGCTAACGCCATTCCCCTCATTGCCAAATACAATAGCCAATGATCTATTAAAATCAACCTTAAAATACACATTAGAAGACTCTAAGGATGTTGTTAATATCTCAATACCGTGTTTTTCTAAGCAAGATATCACTTCAACCGCGGTTAAACCTTCAACTATGGGGATATGAAATATGGAGCCCATACTTCCCCGTACCGCCTTATTTGCAAAAATATCCGTGCAACCTTTGGTTAAAATGATTCCCGTACATCCTGCCGCTACGGCCGTACGAATAATCGTCCCCACATTGCCAGGATCTTGTACTTCATCAAGAACTACGAGGAATGGTTTTTCCCCGCTAGTCAATACCTCATCCAGCCTATAGGCATACTTTTGGACAATGACCATAATGCCTTGTGGTTCTATCGTATCTGTTATTTTATCATAAATGGGCAATGGTACCTCAAGCATACGACAGTTTCTAGCCTGCAAGTTAGCAACTATTTTCTGTACTCGTTCTTGCCCCAGAGCCTCAGCTGTATAAATACAAGTCTCAACCAGCCAACTAGATTGTACAGCCTCTTCTACTAAACGAACACCTTCCACCACAAATAAGCTTAATTCATCACGATACTTTTTTTGTTTTAAAGCAATCGCTGCTTTAATGGACTTGTTTTGCAAACTCGTAATTATTTCGCTCACGCAAGTTCCTCCAGCCGTTGTATACCTAACTTACTATTGCATGTAAAAAAATCCTAGACATAAGTCTAGGATTTATTTTCTTATTTTAGTTGCTCTTTAGCAATTTCAACAAGTTTGTTGAAAGCAGCCATATCATTGACAGCAAAGTCAGCCATGATCTTACGGTTAACTTCGACGCCAGCTTTGCTCAAACCATTGATCAATCTGCTATAAGAAAGACCACTTAGACGAGCTGCAGCATTAATACGAGCAATCCACAATGTGCGGAAATTACCTTTCTTAGCGCGACGATCGCGGCGAGCATAGTATAAACCCTTCATGACTACTTCATTAGCCTTCTTGAATTGTTTACTTCTTGCTCCTCTATAACCTTTAGCTAACTTAAGAATTTTTTTATGACGTTTATGTGCAGTTACGCCACCTTTTACTCTTGGCATGTGATGTACCCCCTATTTAATATGTGCGACGTTTATGCGTAAGGAAGCATTTTCGTTACGCGCTCGAAATCTGACTTACTAACCAAACCAGCTTTACGCAAATTGCGTTTACGAGCTGGAGATTTTTTTTCAAGGATGTGACGTTTGTGAGATTTGTTACGTTTGAATTCACCGGAACCGGTAACTTTAAAGCGTTTTGCAGCGCTTCTACGTGTCTTCATTTTAGGCATAATGGATCTCCCTTCTTAATTCTGTGGCTTAGGAGCCAGAATCATTATCATATTTTTACCTTCAAGTTTAGCCCCGCGTTCGATATTGGCAATATCTTTAATTTGAAGAGCCATTTTATCTAAAACTTTTCTACCGAGTTCTGGGTGGGATAATTCCCGTCCCCGGAACATGATGGTTACTTTTACTTTGTCACCATCTTCGAGAAAGCGCTGGGCATTCTTAAATTTAACCTCAAAGTCATGATCTTCAATATTGGGACGAAGTTTTACCTCTTTAACAGTTACAATCTTTTGCTTTTTCTTTACTTCTTTTTCCCGTTTTTGTTGTTCATATTTGAATTTGCCAAAATCCATAATACGACATACAGGCGGTCTAGCTGTTGGTGCTACTTCTACCAAATCAAGATTTTGTTCCATCGCCATTCGGAGCGCGTCCTGTAGTTGGACAATACCCAATGGTTCATTGGTTGCGCTATTCAAGCGAACTTCCTTAGCTCTAATTTCCTCGTTAATTCTCATTGTCTCTTTGCTAATTGTCACTCACCTCCTGATAAATTTGTGCTAATATAAATAAAAACGGATGGTATAAATACCACCCGCAACAATAGCATAAAATTAAAAATATGCTTTGATAACCATACGAACTGCCGAAGCGTTGTAAGGTGAGAAGCGGATGGCTTCTACTTCAACTCAAAATTATTGAGTACTTGAACATTCTACCATTGATTACAAGTAAAGTCAAGCATCCAAACTGAATTTTATTTATTATTGTTTTGTTTGTATTTCGTTAAGTAAATTGGCTATAAATTCATCAGCCTGTTGTTCACCAATATCTCCTTGACCACGCTTACGCACTGCTACACTGCCAGCTTCCACTTCTTTATCACCAACCAACAGAATATACGGTACTTTTTCCATTTGGGCTTCACGAATTTTGTAGCCAATTTTTTCACTACGATCGTCTACTTCTACACGAATTTCTTTACCAAACATCGTCTCTGCTAAAGCATGAGCATACTGTGCATGACGATCCGTAATGGCTAGGATCTTAACCTGTACTGGCGCTAACCAAGCTGGGAACGCACCAGCATAGTGCTCAATTAAAATCCCAATAAAGCGTTCAATACTACCATAAGCTACGCGATGAATCATCACTGGGCGATGTTTTTGCCCATCTTCGCCTACATAAGTAAGATCAAACTTTTCAGGCATTTGCATATCCAGTTGAATGGTACCGCATTGCCATGTCCGCCCAATTGAGTCTTTTAGGTGAAAATCAATTTTAGGACCATAGAAGGCACCATCCCCTTCATTTATGCGGTACGGTAAGCCACGTTCGTTCAAAGCTTCGCGTAAGGCATTCGTCGTTACTTCCCACACTTCATCGCTACCCATGGCTTTGGCAGGCTTAGTACTAAGTTCAGCGTGATAAGATAAACCAAAAGTACTATATACGGTATCAAACAAATCAATAACGCCTTGAATTTCTGCTTTAATTTGGGATGGCAACATAAAGATATGAGCATCATCTTGAGTAAAGCTACGTACTCTCATCAAGCCATGTAGAGCACCAGAAATTTCATGACGATGGACCAGTCCAAGTTCAGCAGTGCGAATTGGCAAATCCCGATAACTGTGATGATTGGCGCGATATACCAAAATACCACCGGGACAGTTCATAGGTTTGACTGCATACCCTTCGTCATCAATTTTGGTAAAATACATATTTTCATGATAGTGTTCCCAGTGACCTGATTGTTCCCACAATTTTTGATTTAGAATAATTGGTGTTTTTATTTCTTGATAACGATATTTAAAATGCAATTTGCGCCAAAAGTTTTCTAACTCATTTCTAAGTACCATTCCTTTAGGGTGAAAGAACGGAAATCCTGGTCCTTCTTCCTGAATACTAAACAAATCAAGTTCTCGCCCTAATTTACGATGATCGCGTTTAGCCGCCTCTTCTACCATAAGGATATAAGCTTCTAAATCAGCTTTTTTCTCAAACGAAGTGCCATATATGCGTTGTAGCATCTTGCGTTTTTCATCTCCACGCCAATAAGCACCAGCCACACTCTGTAGTTGAATAGCCTTGACCTT
>Ga0224518_1000070_pt1 | contig 18999 bp, 13 predicted proteins | sample IRBST25metaG_FD_179891 | JGI IMG/M metagenome (GOLD analysis project Ga0224518, IMG submission 179891) | Peat soil microbial communities from Stordalen Mire, Sweden - IR.B.S.T-25 | ecosystem: Environmental > Terrestrial > Soil > Wetlands > Peat | place: Sweden: Norrbotten County, Stordalen Mire...
TGCTTTTCCTTATTCTTCACCACAAAGGTTCCTTTGCCACGTTCCCGATATAATAACCCTTCATTCACTAAACTAGCAATCGCCTTATTCACCGTCATCCGGCTAATCCCATGGTATTCACATAACTCTCGTTCCGTTGGTACAACTTCATTGGCTTTTATTTCTTCATTCTCAATCAATTCACTAATAATATTTTTCAACTGATAATAAAGGGGTATGGGTGAATCCTTATCAACTTTCTTCATGATTACCACCTTTTATGTTTAAGCTTCTACCCGTATCTCATTGCCTCGTTGTCTTATTGTCATGTTGTATATACATTTAGATTATACCAGTTTATTCCGATAATTCAAGGTTTTTTTCATTACAACATCAATAGACTACTCCAAGTAGGATAAAAATCCTATTTAAAGTAGCCTATTGTTACTATAATAAATTGCATTGAAGAATGAATCTCTCTATATTTTTGACATGACTTTATTTTTAGCGGCCGGCCTTTGTCTGGCTAAACATCCAGTCAATGATTTCCGGATTATTGTAAGCTGGAATCCAGGAAAAGTGTCCCATGGGGGCTAACGGTGGGGCTACATAGCCTTTTTCATATTCCGTATATCGTATTACCGTATTTCCTGCTGCCCTAAGAGCTGCCGCCATGTCTCTTGAACCATAAGCAGTTATTTGCATTCTAGGATCATTGATAACTCCACTAACCTTTACGATCGGATCATCTGCCGCATGAAACAGCCAGATAGGCATATTCTTGATTGGTTCCACATTATTAGGATCCCCGGCACCACATACAATTACAGCTGCTGCAAAGAGGTTAGGATTATTTTGTATGAGTTTCCAGCTACCAAATCCGCCCATTGATAAACCATTAATATAAATACGATTTGTATCAATCGGATATTTGGCGATTACATCTTTAATGGTTTTAAGTACCAATTGCTGAACATCATCAGCCGGCCAATAGGTATTAGGTGGGCACTGGGGCGCTACTACAAACGCTGGATTCTTTGCCTGATTTTCAGGAGTTGCCCACACCAATGCTCCCCTATAGCCTGTCAACTGCAAACTATTATCGAAACCACGTTCTCCCATACCATGTAAGAAAATAACCAGTGGATATTCCTTACCCATCTTAGTATCAGGCTTAAATAATCTATAATTCAATGAACCTGTACTATCTGTAAATGTCTTTTTCGTAAAAGAATCAACAATTGGAGTTATTTGGGCACTATTTTTTATTTTTTTCATGGAAACAGCAATCGTATTTCCCTTCCTATCAGCAATATCATGCATCTGAGTAACATAGTAGTTTAGCGTTAATCTGGATGACAGCCACGTTGCAGGATTAAAATCCGAAGTGCCAGCATTCGCATCCTCAGGGTTCATTTCAAGTATTACATATTTGCCTACTTTGCTTTGGGCTGCAATCGCAGGCGCATCATTCGTATAAACCTTAATGATATTTCTACCTGCTATTTTACCACCGACATTAGCTTCTACAGCAAAAGAATCAATCGACAGCGTTGTACTGTCAATATTACTATCATACTTGACAGCAAGTGCAACGGCTTTTTCGCCTTCTGGCAATACCTGAGTAATTAGGGTAACCTTATTTATTTCTTGCGCTGAAGCTGTGGTCATCATCAAATATAAGGCAAAGAACATGCTTCCCAGCAAAACAGCTACTGATTTCCCCAACAAACTTTTCATTTCAGCATCTCCCCTTTATAAAATTCTCAACAAAACAACTTTAGTTTTTTATAATACATCATTCCCCACCTTCAAGATTATGTATTAGAAGAAACCAAACTGTCTTTTTTTTAATAGTAAAGACTTCCTTTATGGCAGCCATAGCAGTAATTTTTGCCATAAAGGAAGACTGCTTGATCTCAATAGCGACTCAAGAGTCTCTATTGAGATCACTTTAATGATTTGATGTTTGGAAAATATTTTAGTACTCTAAAAAGATTGCCGTGCGGAAGATATTATCCTTTACACTATTATTACTAATCAATTGATTTTGGGGCAATACATAGCTTCTCCACGTAACATTTTTATACACTACCGTATCAAATCCAATTCTGAACCCTTTATAACCAGTTCCTGTTGGCATCGCATTGACTTCATCTGGATCAATCACTGCATTTTCACCAATGGAATGGTAGTCGATATAGATCCCAGAAGAACCTACTTTTCTGGAATCTGTCCCCTTATAACCAAGCTTTATGTCATAGAAATTGTACTCTGCACTAACACCAGAGTCACTATCTATCGTCGCATCATGATTTCCTTTCCCAGCATTGATATTTAGCAGAAGATCCGTGGAAAGATGTTGCTTAATCTGGCCTTCAGTAATCTTCTTTTCTGTGCCATCACCATTTTGAATATCCCAATAAGCCGCTCCCAAATCGGTGTGGCCGATCGAAGTGGTAGCGTTAATGATTTTAGCTGTATTTGTAAGCGCAGCACCAGAGTCAATCGCTCCATAAACGTCCAGTGTACCATATTCGGCGCGAACATTAATAGCACCCACTTTAGAACTTAAGATAACCCCCTTAACACCATCGCTGTATACCCAGTTATCATCAATGGGTAAAATCCATGTATGCCCTAGGATCGCTGAAGTATTAGGAAGAAAGAAATGCTTAACTTCTACCGCTGCCCCTAGACTCCCCACTTCTGGCGAATCAGCACAGCGGAAGTTGTCATAACCACCGGGTAAACCATCCTGACTTGGAGCATAGAGATACCATAGACTGTAACTGAGATTATCATCAATCTTGCCGTCAAAACTAAAACGAGCATCTTGTTTGATACTACTTGTACTTGCAGGCAGAGTATTGTTCGTTGACGGTGCACCATTTACAGGAATACCATTATAAACGCCTTGTTTGTTATAATCATAAAACGTCTTAATTACCCCATGAATTTCCGTTTCATTATTTACCTTATCTTCAACTGCTTGCAGACGAATTCCCAAAGCCTTCAGTTCATCCGCAAATTCAACTTTTAATTTATCGATTTCGACCTTAGAGCCATTGTCAGCTCCAGAATACTTTGTCATCGCTTTCGCTACCATTTGTGCCATTTCATAGCGAGTTATGGTTTTGTCACCATTAAAACTTTTGTCACCCTCCCCATCAATGACGCCTGCTTGAATTAATTTTTCAATTGAGCTATATGCCCAATGATGTGCTGGCACATCATTAAAAGGATTACCAAGGTTATCAGCAAAGGCTAAATTAATATTAGCCGCAAAAGCACTAAACATGAAAGCTACTAACAGGCTATATCGTAAAACCCATTTCATCAAAATTCCTCACTTTACATATTTTTTTATTTGTTATTTATCATTACATGTCTTTTTGATGAAGGGCGCCTCTTTATCAAAAATCCATGTTAATGCCGATTCGGTGCCATGCCCTTTTGTCTTACAACGACGGCATCAACACCTACAAAAACAACATCATTTTTACAAAATACGGCATAATGTCCAGTGCACTCACTACCTAGGCAGCATTAACTCAAATCTTCACCATTATTAGCAATTATTTTTTTATACCAATAGAAGCTATTCTTTTTAATGCGACGCAAATCTTTAAGGTCAAATTCTTCCCGATTGACATAGATAAATCCATAGCGTTTACTGCATCCTGAATGTGTACTAACTAGGTCAATTGCTGACCAAGGACAATAGCCGATTAACTTTACACCATCAGTAATTGCTAGTTGTGCCTGTTCAATATGCTTCCGCAAAAAGTCAATGCGATAATCATCATTTACCACATCACCTTCTTCTAGTTTGTCATAAGCACCTAAGCCATTTTCAGTCAATAACAATGGCAGGTTATATCGATCGTTTAATTCCCGTAATGTATTGCGAAAGCCAACTGGATCAATCCCCCAGCCAAACGCAGTTTGTCCTAAGTTCGGATTAGTGGCGCCACGATACACTCCGATTTCCCCTACTACAATTTGTTGATCTCCTGTGCCACCTCGATCCGAAGCATCATTTTTACTCGCTGCCACCGTTCCTGTATTATAATAATTAAAAGCAATAAAATCCGGTTTAGTACCACTTAAAATCTCCATGTCGCCAGCTTGAATAATAGGTGCATAGCCCTTTTCCTCTAAATAACTCCATGCCACACTATTATAACGACCAAATACAGCCATATCTAAATATAACCAATTTCGTATTGATGTCCAATTGTTAGCAGCCAATACATCTTCTGGTTTTGAAGTAGCAGGATAAATCGCTGAAATATTAGGAGCTGGACCAATTTTGGCATCCGGACACATTTCATGACATAACTTCATTACTTGCGCTTGCGCTAGCAACATATGATGATTTTGTTGATATAGTTCTTTTTCTATATCTTTAGCATTTGCATCAAATATGCCAATGGCCGAACCATGTAAAATCATCATATTTTGTTCATTAATAGTTAGCCAATATTTGATTCTATCACCATAGGATTCAAATAATAGTTCAACATATTGTACAAAAGCATCAATGGTTGCTCGATTGGACCAACCACCCTTTTCATGTAAAGCATATGGTAGGTCAAAATGATAAACCGTAACAATGGGTTCCATATTGTATTTTATTACTTCATTGATTAGATCATTATAAAAGTCAATGCCCTTTTGATTGATCTCTCCTGTACCCTGGGGAAAAATCCGTGTCCAAGCAATGGAAAAGCGATAGGCTTTAAAGCCCATTTCAGCCAATAGAGCGATATCTTCTTTGTAGTGGTGATAATGATCACTTGTTATTTTAAAATCTGTCGTTTTATCACTATGTTTATTTGTATCCATCACGGATGGTCCTTTACCGTCTTCATCCCAGGCACCTTCTACCTGATAAGCAGATGTTGACGCACCCCATAAGAAGCCTTTGGGAAAGGGTTTTAGTTTTTTATAATACATTTACAATCCACCTTTCATTTACAACAGCACAGATTCTTTCTAATCTTTCTGAAGTTACACTTATTTTCTCCTAAGTAGTATTCTGTACACTCAATAGTCTAACTAACGTATTATTTTACGATCGTCAGTAAAGGATCTCCAATCTTCAACTGCTGTTGCTCCGTGCCAATCACATCCAAATATTCGCCAGCGTTGGTGATAATAACGGGAGTTGAAATTTCATACCCCTCTTTGGTAATTCCCTCAATATCAAATGTAGATAACAATTGTCCCTGTTTAACCCGATCATTTTGCTTCACCTTTACTGTGAAAAACTTGCCTTCTAACCGAACTGTATCTAAACCAACGTGCATCAAAATTTCAATTCCTTCATCCGACGTAATACCAATTGCATGACCAGTAGGAAATACGCTTGTTACGGTTCCACTAACTGGCGCACGCAAAACCCCTTCCGTTGGTATAATGGCAATCCCTTTGCCCACAGCTCCAGAAGCAAAAGCTTGATCTTTAATATTTTCCAATAATACCACCTTGCCTGTTAAAGGACTGAAAATTGCGCCTTGTTTCAACAACTCACTAGATTGAATTGTTTCTGTCATTACCTCTTCATCCTTGTAGCCGAATAAGTAGGTCAAAATGACCGCTAGGAAAAACGCGATCAGGATGGCACCGATAAACATTCCAAAACCATCACCATAAAAGATCGGTAGTGTCATTAACCCTGGAATAGCAAACGACTTTGCAGACGCTCCTACCATACCTACGATTCCCCCACCGATTGCCCCAGCAATTGAACCTAGAATAAAGGGTTTTTTATAGCGAAGCGTAATCCCATAAATGGCTGGCTCTGTGATACCGATAATTCCAGATATTGTGGCGGGACCTGCAATTGCTTTAATTTTTGGTTGTTTTGTTTTAAGCCATACACCAAGTGCTGCCCCCGCCTGCGCAAACACTGCTGGCGTAATCATTGCACCAAAAGTGTCAAATCCAAATTGACTTAAATTATTAAAAATGATTGGAATAAGGCCCCAGTGCAAACCAAAGATAACCAGAGTCTGCCAAAAGCCAGCTATAAGCATACCTGCAAGGATCGGGCTACTATTATAAATCGTTGAATAGCCGATACCAACCCATTTGCTTACATACGTACCAAAGGGTCCGAATACGATCATGGTCACTGGAACGATTACAGCCAATAGTAGCAACGGTACCAAAAATCTTCGAAGATTGGCATTAATACTTTTATTTAAAAATGGTTCTATTTTTGATTGAACATACACTGCTAAAATAATTGGAATAACCGAGGTAGCATAACCAAGCACATGGCTTGGGCTAAGAACTGGTATTCCCATAAAATCCAGGGGATCTGCTGATTTAAACACTGCCGTCATGTCTGGATGTACTAACGCACCAGCAATCATGGTAGCGATATAAGGGTCAGCATCAAACTTTCTTGCTGTAGTAAATGCTAAAAATAATGGTAAGAAATAAAATAAGCTATCTGCTGCTGCCGAGAGTATCTTAACGGTTCCACTGGCTGGGTCAACCCAATGCATTCCAAGTACAACCATCAGCAAACCTTTTAACATACCAGCGCCAGCCATTGCTCCTAACAATGGTGTGAAAATCCCTGAAATGATATCAATCATTCGATCGAAAAGCTTGCCATCCGCCCCTTGATTATCCTGCTTGACATCACCCAGCTTCGTAGCTTTAGTAATTTCACGATAGACATCGACAACCTCATTGCCAATAACCACTTGGAATTGCCCACCACTTTCGATAACCTGAATTACGCCAGGCAAATTTTCAATTGTCTTTTTGTTCGCCTGTGCATTGTTTTTCAGTTTGAACCGTAATCTTGTAGCACAATGAACAAGACTACTAATATTTTTCTCCCCACCAACACCACGGACAATATCACCTGCTAATTTAGAATGATCCATTTTCCCATCCCCCTTTAATTAAATAAAAAAACCTAAGCTGACCACATAGTCAAAGGTGATACACCTTTAAACGTATGCTGTCAACCTAGGTTTTGCCTACCAAAAGTAACAATCCTTAGTTGCATTTATTTTAGATATCATCAGGAAAATTGATACCCTAATCATATCTCTGTCGATTAGTAACCCGCTGAATATGGAGGGTTAAGTACAGTAATTCATCATTAGAAAGAATGCTTTTATATGTTTTCTGAACATACATAGCAATCTTTTCACTACACTCAAATGCTTCTTGATACTTTAGCTTAATCTGTTCAAATAGAAAATCAACTTCATTTTCATAGACCTTTCTCTCTTTACGAATTAAGCGTATTGCAAAAAAACGCAGATGTGTAAGAAACCGTTCATAACTGATACAATTTTCATCCAATTCTATAGTGTAATGATATTTGACAATACTTAAAATATTATTAATAATGCTAATCACTTTGGTCATTGATTCCATACCTACATCAGAAATTTGACTATTAACCAAGTGCATCGTAATAGAAACCGCTTCATCTTCTTCAAGCCTTATGCCTATTTCTTCTTCAATAATCGTAAGGGCTTTCAAGCCCACCTGAAATTCTTGCTTGTAGTACTTTTTAATCTCCCAAAGCAATGGAGCTTTCAAATGCAGGCCTTGCTTATGCCGATTTATAGCAAAACTGAGATGATCCGTTAGTGCTATGTATAAATAATCATCAAATTTATTCTCTAGTTGCGACTTTGCAAAGGAAATGATTTTTTCAGCTATTTGTAAATACTGCTCAGAAGTGTTTTGTAACAATGCCGCTAACTTATCAGAAATTCCTTTTTTCTTTAGAATAAAACTTTTTTCAATTTTCGTGGGGTCAACCAGTTCCCCCACCTTCTTTTGGAAGGCTAACCCTCGCCCCATCACGACCATTTCTAATTTGTTGTCATTCTCAGTTAACACAACATTATTGTTAAATATTTTTTTTATTTCCATATTACACTCGCCCTATATAAGTTTTGTTGAAATTTTCTGTTAAACACATCGCTAACAGAATGCTTCACTTAGAAAGATGCTAAGAATGTCGTCTTTGCTGTAAAAAAATGATCAACGTTTCTGTCGTTCAGTTTATATAGTTTCACATTTTTACTGAAATAACTCAAAATAAAAACCTAAACCACCAAGTGCAAAAATAATCCTCCTGCACATTTGGTAATCTAGGTTTTGCCTGCTAATCAGTAACAACCCTAAAATATTTATTATCTGAGGAAAGAGTACCATATATTAAAAAGATTGTCAATTAGTTTTTTGCTTCGTAAAACATATATTTTAAACTAAATTTGGGATAATAATCCACATTAATAAAAAACTTAGCACGATTGTTAGATTAGTTAAAGTGCCTACAAATTTAGGGTCATAGCCAAACTCAATTGCATATGGTATGACCATTGTAGGTATGGGAAGCAGTAAGCCAATTAACATGGTGACTCTAAACATTTTGTCAAACGGCATTAGGAAAAACAATGCGACACCTACCGCTAAGCCAACCAAATACCGCAACGCTAAAATTTTGACCATATCTTTCAAATACTTTGATTCTAACGAAAAATTCAAATATACTCCCAAGAGTAACAAGGAAAGTGGCATGTTTGCTTGCGCTAAAATTTTTGTAATATTAATCACGATCCCTGGAAAGTGAAGTCCTGAAATGCTGAAACTAAAAGCAATGAAGTAGGATAATAAAGGCACCGATTTTACTAGTTTGCCAAAAATACTAGTGAAACTCAAATCTGACCCCTTAGCAGAAAAATAACCTGCAACAATGTACATGATTCCAAATGTGACCAACGAATTACCTACATCAAACATTCCAAAATACTTAATACCCTGTTGGCCCCAAATAGCCTCTACAAGAGGGTAAGCAAATAGTCCAATGTTAAATGCAGGGATTAACATTGAAAACATTCCTCTAGCACTGCGATCCTCATTTTTAAATGCCGCTACACCCAATACAGCCATAAATGTACCATATACAATACCAATGATCGTGATTAGGATCAGAGAAAAGTCAATAACAATGGTATCAAAAGTATTAATAATTAAAGCCGGAAGGCTAATATTGAATATGATCCGTGCTAAGCATTCACCATCTTGTTTTTCGATTAAATTCATTCTTTTGCAAGTATAGCCTACTATAATAATTATCAGTGATAACAGAAATTGCTCATTAACGTTGTTCATGTATATTCTCCTAGTTCTTTTGCACTGCCCAACTCATAATGAATTTGGCAGTTTCGTATCGTATTGTAATGAATCATAATCTTCTTATACTACTCCTGATCGCCATCAATGACAACATAAATTGCCTCAGTCTTAGGATTACATATATAAACGTTTAACGTTGTAATCGAATACCAATTTATTTATCCAAACCCTTCATTTCGCAAATTGTTCTCACAACGGTAAAAAGTAAGACTTTTGCAAGATTAGCGGTGGTACTATCATGGTCAAAACGAGGGGACACCTCGGCAATATCAAAACCAATCACTTTTTCGGAACGAATGATATACTTTATATATTTTAATACATCTTCCGGATTCATCCCCAATGGCTGGCTAGCACTAACGCCTGGTGCAAAGGCCGAAGAAAAAACATCAGCGCAAATCGTAATGTAAATATTATTGGTTTCTTCCATAAACTTATCAAGATTGTCGGTTACATAGGATTTTCCCCGCGCCGCAATATCTTTTGATAGCAAATAGACTGCACCCAATTCTCTGGCGGTCTTAAACAATTCTTCCGTGTTACTATATTTTTGAATGCCCATGCATAAATACCTAAAATTGAGTCCCAAATCAGAGCATTCATTGGCAATTTGCCTGAACATCGTGCCTGAGCTACCACCAGCTGGTAAAGGACGCAGATCAAAATGTGCATCGAAATTCACGATACCGATGTTTGGTTTTTGTTTATGATTCTCCACGAATGCTCTATGCCCTCGATAGTGACCAAGAGCCGTTTCATGCCCACCACCCATGATCAACGGAAACAAGCCTAACTTACGAATCTGAGTTACTGCACTTGCCAATGCTGCTTGGCTTGCTTCCAAATCTCCATCCAAACAGGTTACATTGCCGGCATCAAACAGAATGGTCTGCCGTGAAAAGCTACAGGGAAGATTGGCCAGTTCCTTACGTATGGCATTAGGGCCATTCTTAGCACCAATTCTACCTTGATTGCGTCTAATTCCTTCATCACAACAAAAACCTAATAATACAAAACCAAGCTTACCATCAAAAACTTTGGTCTCATGGGAATTTAAATTCAATGGTCGCATCCACTGATGCCAACGAAAGGCATCATAGTTTTCGTCATCATCCGTTCGACCTTTCCATATTTCCATATCAATCGGTTCATAGCAATCTGTTAGCACGTTTCATCTCTCCATTCAGCATCTATATTTTCTACATCCTCCGCCACGTAACATGTTATCTATTTTTCCGTTACCCTTGTTTGGCAGTAAACTGCCCTGGATCTGGCACAGAATATTGAGCACAATGAGTAGTAACACCACTTTGTTGCAAACGTTTAATCAATAGATTCACCATGATTGCCATGCATGGAATCAGTACGACTTGGGCTAAGATTCTGGCAGGCATCGTCACTACCACTGGAATGCCGAAATGCAGTTGTAATAATAATGGAGTTAGAATTAGACTCGTGGTAATATTGTTAATTCCAATGACAATCATTAATTTTTTTAAAGATATCTTGCCCTGGCAACACCATTTGATCATCAGGGGAGCCAGCATTCCGTTCAAACCCGCTACTAGGGTAAAGGTCGGAAGGTAAAAGCCACTTGGATTCAACTGAAAGCCAATTAGATCGCCGATAACCCCTGCAATAAATCCTTGTTTACCACCAAGCAATAGGCCAGCTAAAATGATCGGAAGAGTACCAAAGCCAATTCGGATACCTTCAATTCCTTCAAAAGAGACTCTTAGACTAAATATCCTCGTCAAAATAATATTAAGAGCAACTAACATGGCAATACAACATATATTATGTACAGTTAATTTCATTATCCGCTCATCACCCTTCCTTTCGGGATGTAACTTTACCCTCATACCTTATTTATTGTTACTGTAAATTATAACATATCTAAAGAGATGAACTTAAGTCCATCTCTTCATTTTACTATTTTTTTGTTAAGAACGTTATCGCTAGGTTGATCCCCTTAGATTTTTTCCTCAGCTTTCTGTACCAGTTGTAGCAATAGTTTTTCCGAACGATCCACGACACTCGCCACCTGTTTGGTCATCGTGGCGACAAACTCTTGATCCTTAATGGAACCTAAATTGATTTTAACATTGTATATGGCCGACCACATGGCAGCATGGGCCATACGCCCTGCTACGGCGGCATCACTGGCAGCATTCACATTGCCGATTTCTAGCATCTTACCTGACAGTTCTAACACTTCCATGCAGATGGTAGCAACTTGCATCGGTAATTGAGCGGCCGATTTCATGGCCTGCTGAATGGTTTGACTGCGCAATCTTTTTTCCTCATCGGTATTCTTCGGAAGTTTATAGGCTTGCATCACTTGGGTAAAGGCCTGCGTATCTTCATCTACATAACCCTCTAAACGTGCAAGTTTTTCCTCAAGCTCGTTGACCAACTGCTTAGCTTGTTCGTGAACCTCTGCGTATTTTCCACTACCGATGGTTAAATTCCCCACCATAATTCCAAGGGCTCCACCAATGGCTCCAGCTAAAGCAGCAGCACTGCCGCCACCTGGCGCTGGAGAATCAGATTTTAGCTCTGCCAAAAAGCCCTGTATTGTTTTGTCCATCAACTTCATAGTTTCATTCCTCCACCCAGTGTGTATTCTTTTCCTGTGCTTACATATTTTCTTCCATAACTTGTTTACGGTCAAAATCTTCTAAGCGCAAATAAAATGCCGTCGTATCAATCAGTGCCTGCATGGGTAACATACCAACAATTTCACTACCAATCACATTTACGCCATAACGAGCCGCTTCGCTTTTTACCGTTTCAAACACTCTATGTAGTGGTGTTCCTTCATAATTAACCATATTAATGGTAACCTGCGCCATATTGCGTTCCTCAATCATAATCCCCATGGCCCGGCAATATTTATAACCACCTTTGGCTTCCCGTATGGTATTGGCAATTTTTTTGGCAATGATAACGTCACTCGTGCTTAAGTTAATGTTGTAGGCGATTAAAAACTGCCTTGCCCCAACAACGGTTGCACCAGCCGTTGGATGCATCTGAGCCATGCCATAGTCTGGATGGCGTTCTGGCTTACCAATCTCTGTTTTCAAACCTTCATATTGTCCTTTGCGCACATCTGGCAACTTAATACGTTCTGGCTTTTTGGCAGCAGCTTCATACATATATACAGGTACACCTAATTTTTCCGCAATTTCTTTACCTAGCTCATTGGCCAGTTCAATACATTCTTCAATGGTTACATCACTCACCGGAGTGAACGGAATGACATCCGTTGCGCCAATACGAGGATGCTCACCATGATGCTGCTCCATGTCAATTAATTCCGTTGCTTTTGCACAGGAGGCAAAAGCAGCCTGTTTAACCGCAGCTGGTTCACCAATAAAAGTTACTACGGTACGATTATGACTAGCATCTGATTGCACATTTAACAGGGTAACACCTTTCACACTCTTGACTTCAGCCGTAATGGCGTCAATAATTTCCCGATTACAGCCTTCACTAAAATTCGGTACACACTCTATGATTTTTGCCATTTTATCTCCACACTCCATTCATTTTACCCTTGCTATGATCAATGACGATTTGTCCATTTTTAATGACTTTATCAACAATATTCATACCCGCATGATACATTAAAAATAAATGGGACGGTTGATCTAGTATCACTACGTCGCCTTGTTTTCCACATTCTAAGCTCCCCACCATCTCAGCACGCCCTACTGCTGCCGCACCATTAATGGTTAACCCGGTTACGATTTCAGCAGGTGTCATTTGCAGTTGAATGGCCGCTAAAGACGCCACTAGCGGAATGGAATGACTAAAGCAACTGCCTGGATTGTAGTCCGTAGCTAATGCTACGGCTGCACCGCGATCAATCATCCTGCGAGCCCTGGCATAAGATTCACGCAAACAGAAAGCTGTCATTGGTAGTACCGTTGCCACCACACCTTGGGCTGCGAGACAATCAATTCCCGCATCCGATGTCTGTAGCAAATGATCAGCAGAAGTAGCCTGCAATTCCCCCGCTAACTCTGCTCCACCTAAATCAACAATTTCATCGGCATGCAATTTACTCTTTATCCCAAGGTTCTGGGCAGCGAGTAAAATTTTCCGTGATTGTTCCACGGAAAACACACCCTGTTCACAAAATACATCGCAAAACTCGGCAACCCCTTGTTGCGCTACTGCCGGCAATACCTGTGCCATTATAAAATTCACATAGTCATCTGTCCGCCCCCGGTATTCCGGTGGTATGGCGTGGGCTCCCATAAAGGTAGGCACCACTTCCACAGCCTGTTCTTGATTCAGTTCCGCCATCACCGCTAGTTGGCCTAGCTCCGTACTCATATCTAGGCCATAGCCACTCTTACCTTCGACCGTGGTAACTCCCATCGCCAGCATGGCATCCAGACGTTTCTTGCCAATTGCTTTTAATTCTTGTGTATCAATATTTCTCGTGGCTTGCACGGTGCTTAAAATGCCGCCACCTCGTTCTAAAATATCCAAATAGGGGGTTCCATTTAACCGCCAGAAAAATTCGTCGGGCCGATACCCGCCAAAGATAAAATGTGTATGTGAATCAACAAAACCTGGCATCACACATTTACCAGTCCCATCAATGACTTCATAGTTTTTTTCATCTACTCTTGCCAAGATATCTGTCGTTGTGCCAACCTCTGTAATAATCCCGTTCTCGATGACAAGAGCGCCATCCATAATGATACCAATGTTATTCATCTCAGCTCCCTGCTTGGGGGCCAAGCCCCCACAGGTCACTAATTCAGCGGCATGTTTAATTAGTATTCTGCGCCCATGATCCTGAGTTACCTGATCTTCTGTCATCATCTTCACACCCCACTACCAAAACACTTAGTAACCAAATCATCAATCAGCTCTTCACTTGGGATATAGGGCAATGTGACATGAGCCCTACCTGCATAATTCTGATTAAACGCGACTACGGTTTCGATGGAATGTTCATTTCTAGCCCATGCCCGGCGGGATACTCCCCCCATAACGTCCCACATCATTGCCGAACGTAATATTTCATCCACACGGCTACTGCCATCAAGAACCATCCCGAAACCACCATTGATACATTTGCCAATACCAACGCCACCGCCATTATGCAAAGCTACCAAACTCATTCCTCTGGCAGCATTACCTGCAAAACACTGCACGGACATATCCGCCATAACATTACTACCATCTTTAATATTAGCAGTTTCCCGGAATGGGGAATCAGTGCCACTTACATCATGATGATCCCGTCCGAGCATAATCGGTCCAACATCTCCATTACGCACCATTTCATTAAACCGTAGCGCAATTTTTAGTCTTCCTTCTGCATCCTGATACAAAATACGCGCCTGAGTACCGACAACCAGTTGGTTTTTTTCTGCATCCCGAATCCAATTATAGTTATCTCTGTCCTGCCCGCGACGATTGGGATCAATGCAATCCATAGCAGCATGATCGGTTTTATGCAGATCTTCTGGTTTACCACTTAGGCAAACCCAACGGAATGGACCGTAACCATAGTCGAAAAGTTCTGGTCCCATAATATCCTCTACATAGGAAGGAAAAATAAATCCATCTCGTTCATCATGACCGTTTTTAGCAATTTCCGTAACACCAGCATCAAATATTGCTTTCATAAAGGCATTGCCGTAATCAAAAAAGTAAGTGCCGCGCGCTACCAACGTTTTAATCAATTCAAAATGATGGGTTAAACTTTGGTTCACTAGTTTACAAAATTGCTTCCGGTCAGTCGCTAATCGTTTTGTCCGTTCCTCAAAACTAAGTCCCTGTGGACAATAGCCACCATCATAAGCCGCATGGCACGATGTCTGATCCGATAACAATGGAATGACTTTATTGTTTTTTACAGCGTATTCCAATAAGTCCACCACATTACCATGGTAGGCAATGGAAATGGGTTCTTTCTTTGCTTGATACTCTTCGGCTAACTTAAATACTTCATCCGCATCCGCTGAAATTTTACTAACCCAGCCTTGCTTATAGCGAGTTTCGATCCGCGAATAATCTACTTCAGCAACAATGCCAACACCACCGGCAATTTCAATAGCCTTTGGTTGAGCACCGCTCATCCCCCCCAGACCGGAAGATACAAATAAATAGCCGCGCAAATCATCCCCTTGTGCAATTCCCAAACGTTTTCTGCCTGCATTGATCAGAGTATTGAAGGTGCCATGGACAATGCCCTGTGGTCCAATGTACATCCAGCCGCCAGCCGTCATCTGACCATAGTTTGCCACTCCCATCTGTTCGGCAATCTCCCAACTCTCTTGATTGTCAAACATACCTACCATCAAGGCATTGGTGATAATAACACGTGGTGCTTCGGGCTTGGATGGAAATAAACCAAGGGGGTGACCCGACTGAATCACTAAGGTTTGCTCTTGGGTTAAAGCCTCTAAATATTTCTTAATCAACTGATACTGCAACCAGTTTTGACAGACGCTTCCCGTTTCACCATAAGTAACTAATTCATAAGGATAGAGGGCAACCTCTGTATCCAAATTGTTTTCAACCATTACTTGAAAGGCTTTACCCTCTATGCAATTCCCTTTGTATTCATCAATGGGCTTTCCGTAAATTTTCTCCTTGGGCATATAACGATATGCATAAATTCTGCCATAGGTTCGTAGTTCTTCCATAAACTCTGGAGCCAGTATGGCATGAAATTCTTCTGACACATAGCGTAGCGCATTTTTCAACGCAATTTTAGTTTGTTCAACGGTCAGACGAAACCCTCTATCTGGCGCTCGCCGAATACCTTCTATAAAAATCGGCTTTTCTGGTAGCACATGATCCAGCTTAATGCGCATTGCATTTGCAATATCAGAATTATTAATTAGCATCTTAATTCCCTCCATTTTTTGTTGTCTCTTCTTAATGAATTGCGCCAATTGCTTTATCTACAGCCTTCAAAATTGTTTCGTCTTGAATCAGCTTCTGGGCAATATTAAGATCTAGTCGCAGTTCTCGGTCTTGATCTAAATACGCAATTTCTTCCCTAACTGCATGATACGCAGCACCCGATCCAAGGGCTGGTTTTCCACCACGCATATCGATCCCTTGCGCTGCACACATTAATTCAATGGCTAATACCCCACGCGCATTGTCCACAATACTTCGTGCCTTACGAGCAGCGATGGTTCCCATGCTGACATGATCTTCTTGATTGGCTGAGCTAGGGATTGAATCAACACTAGCAGGCGATGCTAAAATTTTATTTTCCGAAACCAAAGAGGCTGCACAATATTGGCAAATCATAAATCCAGAATTCAGACCACCATTGGCTGATAGGAACGCCGGTAAACCGCCACTTAAGGCAGGATTCACGAGACGTTCAATACGCCGTTCGGCAATGTTAGCTAACTCTGATACGGCAATCCCTAAAAAGTCAAAAGCCAAAGCCATTGGTTGACCATGGAAATTGCCTCCCGAGATTACCTCATCTTCCTCTACAAACAAAATGGGATTATCGGTTACGGCATTGATTTCCGTCTCTATTGCTTTTTTCACATAGGTCAAAGCATCTCGTGATGCGCCATGAATTTGAGGTATACAACGCAAAGAGTAAGCATCCTGCACCCGCCCATGAGTGGCATTGGCAACAATTTCACTGCCTGCCAATAACTTTCTCATATTAGCTGCCACTTCAATTTGCCCAGGGTGGCGTCTTACAGCATGCACTTTGTGATCATAGGCCGACATAATGACCTCTAAGGCTTCCCCCGTCATCGCTGCCGCAATATCAGCTGTCTTTGCCAAACATTCAGCATCATAATAAGCCAATGTGCCAATTGCCGTCATCGCCTGTGTCCCATTGATGAGGGCCAAACCTTCTTTGGCTTGTAACTGGGTAATGCCAATACCAGACTTCTCCATCGCTTCTTTTCCTGACATGCGCACCCCTTGATAATAAGCTTCTCCACGTCCAAGCATTACCAATACCATATGAGATAAGGGAACTAGATCACCACTCGCTCCCAAAGATCCCTTCTCCGGAATCACAGGATGAACTTCTTTATTCAGCATCTCGATCAACATTTCTACAACCTGAGGCCGAATACCCGAATAACCTTTCACCAGAGCATTCGCACGTAGTAGCAACATGCCTCTCACTACTTCCAACGGCAAATTGTTACCTAGCCCCACAGCATGACTAATAATTAAATTTTCCTGTAATTTTCCAGTATTATCGTGATCAATATTTACATTACTAAACTTCCCAAAGCCGGTGGTGATGCCGTAGACTACTTTTCCTTCGGCAATAATCTTTTCAACCATAGCCCTTGCTACTTCCATATTTTTTTTGCCCACGGGAGCAATCTTCACCTTTTTCCCATATCGAGCAACTGCTACTACCTCTTCAATTGTCAAAGATTCACCGTCAATCTCGATGCCTTGATCATCATCTAAATTTACCATTGTATTATCCTCCTTCATTCCTACCCTACTTTGATATTTCATGAGCACATTGCTAGCATTAATCTGCCCTACTTGCTCTTCTTCAATCTACTTCTTGGGTTACCATCATCCTGGAACTGATTACCAGAAGAGTACAAAAAAAGGCTATGCTGAAAAAAATCAGTATAGCCCCCTAAAGTCTATTATCTATAGGCAATGATATTTATTTTTTTAGTGGTCAATCATTTAACACTACTACTTTTCTAAAAAACTCTCTAACGTCTAATGGTATATATTAGCTATCAATAACGAAACTCCTGCTAATATTGCAAATATTTTAACTATTCCCTCTTCTGCCTGTTAGCTATTGTTTACAGCAAGCGGCTTACCTTCTCTTTTACTATGCACAAAAATATAATATAGATAAATTGCTACCACCACTGGCAATCCAGTATAGAGTACAATTTGCTGCGATTCATCAAAATACAAGCTAACGACAATTCCCACATTACAAAGAATAGCAATCCATGGAATGATCGGATATAGTGGCGTGCGAAAGGTAAGATCGGCCAGCTTACCACCGAGCGCTAAAAATTCTTTGCGGAAATTCAATTGACACCATGCGATGATAATCCAAATTAAGCACCCTGTCAAACCAACGCTAGACATTAACCATACATATACAGTACTAGCAGCGAATTCCTCAGTAAGCAAGGAAATACAAGCCAATGCTAATGTAATCAGTACGCCATTAAAGGGCACGCCTCGTGAATTTAATTTTCCCAACCACGAAGGAGCCTGCCCATCCTTTGCCATGGACCATAGCAGACGTGAACAAGCATAAAGGGCCGAATTGCCTGCCGATAAAGCGGAAGTTAACACCACAAAACTCATAATATCTTCGGCAATGGGCAAACCCATGCGACCAAAAACCTGGGCAAAAGGACTTTCTAACACCCCAGCTTCTTGCCACGGAATGGTGCCAGCTAGCACGATCATCGCCAATACGTAGAAAATCACAATACGCAAAGTAAGGCCTTTAATAACCCGCGGCACATTTTGCCCTGGGTCCTCACATTCACCAGCGGCGATCCCCACCAATTCTGATCCTTGAAAGGAATATACAACAGCAATCATCGTTAAAAATACAGCTTTCATGCCTGTAGGAAAAAGCCCGCCGTCACCCGTTTGGAAGTTTGTGAGCCCTAGCGGACCTTCATGGCCTGAAAAGCCGAACATCAAGCCAGCCCCAGCCACGATAAAACCAATAATTGCTATTACTTTAATACTGGCAAACCAAAATTCCGCCTCGCCATATGCTTTTACAGAAATAAGATTGAGTAAGGCTAACACAACACCAAATAACAAGCACCAAAAGGAAACACTCACTGCTGG
>Ga0224518_1000071_pt1 | contig 18774 bp, 20 predicted proteins | sample IRBST25metaG_FD_179891 | JGI IMG/M metagenome (GOLD analysis project Ga0224518, IMG submission 179891) | Peat soil microbial communities from Stordalen Mire, Sweden - IR.B.S.T-25 | ecosystem: Environmental > Terrestrial > Soil > Wetlands > Peat | place: Sweden: Norrbotten County, Stordalen Mire...
GTGAATACCCTGTTGCAATATGCTCTCCACGCCCTCACGTTCCACCAGTGCCTTTACAAGTTCTGCCGTAGGGATAGAGTCCAGTATTGATTTATTGCTCATTACCAGTACCACCTTCCGGAAGAAGATCAAAGTATTCCTGGCCACCCATACCAATAAACAACATACCGTTTATTCCGGCCGTAACAACATGCTCACGCTTAATTAATTCCTTTACTAGATCAACAGTAGGGATATTATCAAGCATCCCCTTATCCTTGGTTCTGGCTAAATAATCGTTATTCATCTTGTTACCTCCACAGAATTAAAATGATAAAGCCTAAATTCAGCAACATGAAACAAATCAACTATAAATACACCATCTGCAAGCATCCATTTGAATTGGCCTTTAGAGTCACTTTTATAATATTTAGTCATGATTGGACACCTCACAGGGAAGCATAATAGCCATGTCTACACCATCAACAATGAACATTACCCCAAATTGTTCCATAGCTGTAATGATACAATAACCATCGCCATCATTCTCAATAACATTCAGACCCAATATTTCATGATCTGCTTTAGTTGGCATTATCTTAACTTGCATTCTTCCTTTAGCATCGGGACGAATATTAGAAAACCATCGATATTTTACAGGTTCATCATAAAGCTTTGAAGGTTTAATTCCTAGAACATTTGCCATCATAAATACATCACCAGCAGTCATTTTTCTGTGGTCGTTCATTCTTTTAAGTGATACCCCTGCAAGGTCTGCAAGCTGTCTGCGTGTTAGTCCTTTACTAATACGGTACTTATCAATATTTTGCATTAAATTCATATGTAGCACCATCCCTATCTATTATTTTGACTGATACCTGCCAACAATGATAAAATGATACTGGCAGGTTCTTGCTTGGATTATTGCTGCTTGACCGTTCACTATTGATACTAGTGGGCGGTCTTTTATTATTCCTATCGTGTGGGCACTAGATTTCCTTATTCACTATCCTAGTGCCTACATTAGTAAAAGCTGTATGTATGAGCTTCTTAAATTCATCACGATTAATTATTCCACCATGTTCACCAACCGTAATATATCCTTTATGGGCACGACCTACATACTTCATAATTTCGTCAATATAGTTATTGTAGGCACTAGGATTCTTTAATTCTGATTCCTTGATACTTCCTAGGTACTTAATAAATTTCTGTCGTGGCTTCTTCTGCTCGTCCCAAAATGATTGGACTACAACAATTGAGTAACTCACATCATTGGCCATAATGTCCGACTGACACGGCTTTCGCTTCTTTAACCTAACAAACATCATCTACCCCCTTTGCAGGCACTAGGATTCACTTACTTAAATTTTCATTATTGCTGTAGTGGGCGGGTTTTTACTATTGGACATTACTTCTTTTTCTTGGCGGGCGGGTTTTAAGCCACCAGCTGCAGCTTAAAATTAATTCCATACTTTTTACCTCGCCCGCCCGTGATCTGCTCAAAGACCGCTACTACTTTCCTTCGATCAACAAGCCTGTACCATAGCCCTGCAACCTCTCTGGCTAAATAACCTATAGTGAAAGGTGTACTGCCTGATACTGACACTTTGACCGCAACTGCTTTGCTGTCGTGGCTGTTATCCTCGCGTACCAACATTACTTTGACTTGTTCCCTGCTGTACTGCAGGAGTCTTGCCAGTGCCGTTTGTCTGTTATTGTAGGTAACGCCTACGGCCTTACTATAAAACTCGCTCTGCTTAACCATACGCCATGCTGTTTTAAGTGCCTGGCTACGAGATAAATGTTTGTGATAGTGCAGGCTGTTGGCTAGAGTCATGACGGTGGATTTTAGCATGGTGTCGACCTCCTAGTAACTTTAATAGATATAAAATACCTTCTATGGTTATTATATATCTTATACAGTTAATAATCAATATCTTTTATAGTTATTTTTTATCTCCTATTGATATTAAATAACTTTAGGTGTAAAATATTAACTATATAAGTTATTAAAGGAGAACTAAGATGATCGTTTTTAAAATTGCTGAATTAATGGGGAAACACAAATTAACCAAAAAGGCTTTATCTGAAAAAACAGGTATCCGTCCTAATACTGTAGCAGCCTTATGGAGCGGTGAAGCAAAACGTCTTGAAATAGAACAAATAGACAAACTTTGCTCTGCCCTCGACTGCCAGCCTGGCGATCTGATTGAATACATACCCACCCACAATGATCTACTAGAATAATCCCCACAGCAATGATACAATATAACCACATGAAAGGAAGTGCGATCATGGAAGAAATATTAAAACAAATACTAAATGAAGTATCTGGACTTAAGGAAGGTCAGAACCAGCTTATTGCTAGAATGGACAGGCTAGAAAGTGAAGTATCTGCCATTAAGTCAGATATGGCAACTAAAACACAACAAAATGAAAATACCGATTATATTAAAGCCCTGCTACACCGTACTGAGGAATTAGATGCTAAGTTTGACGGACTCCTGCATAACACTGTGACCAAAGACGCACTTGCAGCACTTGCCACTAAAGAGGATATAAGTAAACTAGATGCTAAATTTGATATATTAAACACTCGGTTATTCCACCAAGAGGCTGAATTATATCAACTCAAAGCCGTTAAATAACAACCTATTACCGCCTAGCTTGGCGGTTTTCTTTTTGCCCAATTGGGACGGGTTTTATTCTGATTGTAAATGCGCAGCGTGTTGCGGTTTTAGGATAGTCAGTTTTGGATTACCCTTTGGCGTGAGGTTTCCTATTTCATCATTTTTGGTGCCCTCAAAATTGAGTTATCCTATTTTATCCAAATTCACATGCCAACAATAAAAATATCTATCCGACATTTATTATTTGCACTCATTACCAAGGGCGGGTTTTCTTATTACCTATGGATCAATACAACCACCAGCCCAACATATTAATCATGCTTATCAATCATTTTATAATCATTAGCACATCTTATATAAATCCCTATCAGGCTTCCTCACAGCCCCGTCATGAGGTTCTAATGGGCGGGCGGTACTATTCCCCTGTCAGCTCATTATTAAGCCACGCCTTAAATTCTTCTGCCCGACCTTTGACATCTAAAAAACTTAACAATTCATCACAGAGAACAATTTTTGTATAGTCACTAGTTTCTTTTAACTTCGTTCCAACCTCACGCCAATCCTTATTGACGAACACTTCATAAAATTCTTGATGCAGGACGTTGTTTGATTGCTCCCGGGAACCTTCGTCTTCTTCAATGACTACTTTTAATATCAGTTTGGAAGTAAATTTCTCAGCCATCTTCCTGGCTCTATCCAGTTCGCCATCGGCTATATTATGAGCAGCGAACCTCTGGAAATTTAGATTATCTATCAATGCACTTTTATACGGCTCTGGCGCATCCTGCAATCTAGCTACTTCTAAATCAAAACATCCATCAATATCACAAGTGCGAATACACCAATCAATTTTCTTCTGTATCAATTTTTCTGCTTTTGTTTCCATGATATAACCTCCCCTATTTGAATCTTATCTACTTCTCTTTTTTGTCGTGTTTGTAAACGCTATAATATACGAATATTAACCACTACCTACTATCTATTAATGCCCATCCTTGGCATGTGCCACCAGCCCATACAATCCCATTAAAAACTCAATAAAGTGCCTTAAAAATGGCAATATGACGGTACAAATCGCATGAAAACAAAGGTAGTAAGTATTGTTTATACCCTTTAGGCTATTGATATTGTTGGCATGGTGACTATTGGACAACTTGACCAATGCCTGTATTGCTGGAATTATTGATAAAACGAATTTTTATAAGCTGGACAGGGGCACGCTTTTTAAATTGTAAAAAGCCCTAAGGATTTTACCCCCATACCCCTTCTACTCGCCATACCCACTACATCACTTCTCGATCACGATGGACAACCCCAATAATTCACTTCGCCAACACAACGAAATTCATATTCTACGCACTTCGCCAATAAAGGTAATCATTATCCTTACATGCCTTATTGATAAAGGAATTATTGTTGCTCAAAGCCCTTTCCAAGCGAAAGCGAAGTGTTTTTTTGAGTGTGTGACTACATGAAAGTAGGGCATCGTACAACCCGTTTTAACCTCTCATGTCTTGGAAGTACCTTGAATTATAACCCTCGCCAATATACGAACAACCTCAATCATTCCAGACAATCAAAAACTCACTGTATTTGTAGCTTTATTTTTCAATTGCTTCGTATATTCTCCAATATGCGAATAAGTTCTTCTCTTTTTATAGCTGTCGGGTTTTGTTGCCTTTACCTTCTTTCTTCGGGTGTCAGATTGCACGAGATTATAAAAATACCTTCGCAATTATATATCGAGTTCCTCGCCAACAATAAAACAACAATTTGCCTTAACATCACCATCCATAAGGCTGTAAGGGTTTTTCAAACTCGTAATATAATTACTATTATCTATCGAGTTTCATCAAACATAATCAACTGTGTGAATCGCACACCTCAAACCTGCAACCTGACAAACTCGCTACTATTTCCCAAAATAAACACCCCTTGTGAGTCCATATAATACGTGCTTTTATCGGTTATCTGTTCTTTTGTGGTGTACATTTAAAGTGTCAGAGTGTCAACCTGAAAAAATATAATTTACAGAGGGGAATGTTGGGGTTCAACACACCCGCAATAGCCCCATACCCCAAACCAGTACCTTTGTTCCCAGTAAACTACCTCGCGTATGAATGTTAGATTTTGCTAGATTCTGTATGCGTGTGAATATTTGAATTGATACGCATGAGCAGCCATAATATTTAATAACAGGTTCGCGTGTGTGTCGTGTCAATAAACTCTTCCAAGGCTCCAACTTATCGCGTGAGCAACGTTAACATTTGTTAACAGGTTCGCGCACGAGCAATATTAAGTTTTGCTAAGTCCTCGCGTGTGCGTGTCGTGTCAGAAAAACTTCATCATCCTTTTTTATCGTGTACGTAAACTCTTCATCATCCAACCTAATAAGGTTCAAAGAGCGAACGCGAATGGCAGATATTTCCCCATTGAGTTGAGAGCAAAGCGTCAACTCCTAAGTGAACATCCTTGCGTATTGCGTGAAAACTTCGTATTGTCTACCAATAGTCGTAGCATAAAATTCCTTACATATGCACCAAAACTTTAGGATCGTGTCCATATGTGTTGGCACCTAGTAGCTATTATCAATCTCTCGCGTATGTGTGGAAACCTTGGCATTGTTCACCATCAGGCTAGTGAATACTAGGGATCACCCCACACCCAAACATAAGCAATTAAGCGTATTGATATAAAATAGGATAAAATTTACAATATACAAAAGTACACAAAATCATGTGCAAAGTACTCAAAATATACCTGGTACTCAAATCATGTGCATACAATGCCCATCAACCTAGATAAATCCTCACATGTAGGCATTTTTTTATATAAAATTCCGATTCTGAAATTGGATTAAAAATATTCAGATTGGCGAATTTCTAACATGAAGGACTTCGCACATAGTACGTCATTGCTTCACACAGCGGAAAGTAAAGAATGCTTAAAAAGTATCTGGATTTTAGGATTTTTCAGCAATAACAGTATAGTAGCCCATATTTTAACTTCCGATTGTTTCAACGACCTCTAAAATATAATCGCCAATGCCGTTACCTAATCTTAATGTGCAATGACTCGCCCAACTCCCTTCGCTAGGAGCATCACCACTACACCCACCGTGTCTATGTTCTCTACCACACCACGGACAATTAAAAGTTAAAGACCAATACTTTGAATAAGTATCCCATTCAGCCTTACAGGCCACTACTGGGCAACCATTTTCATATCTTAATATCTCTGCCGGTATTCTACCACGCTTAAATCTCACCTTTGGTACCCAACATTTTTTCCTTCTGCCTATGAGACATTCAGCTTTTTTATCACAATATTTAAAGGGATCAACCCCCGATAGTTTACAATTCCCGCACCACTTTTTTATTTAAAACACCTCCTAAAATCTCTAATTACCTGATATAACCTCACACGCTATTGGATAAACATAATCATAATCCCCATAAAGTCCCTTATCTGCAATCTTACTTATCAAACTATCTGGAGACATCCCCTTTGTGTAATGCTTTTTCATCATTCTTTTTATGGATCTGCGACTCTTCGCATCAACTGTGAATCCTGTACTTTTGTCAAAATATCTCATATTGTTTACCCGCCCTTTTTATAAATAAATTGCCAACAAAACAATCCTGCTTGGATCTGGTAACAAAACACGGTAACAAAGTAACAAATGAGTAACAACTTTTTTTAATGCTTTGTTACCGTGTCAAACCCTTATATTTACTAAGTTTATAACTACTAAGTAACAAAGTAACAAATATTTATAAATACATAAGGTTTATATATTTATTCTTCATCACTATCAACTTCCAAACTACTAATTTTTAGGTGAATACATCTAGTATTTTTACCATGAACTTTTTTGACTTTTGTTGGAGTCTCTTTCCCATTGACCTTCCCGCATTCAAGATGTCCGTCATTAGCTAAATGCTGCCATAGTGTAGGTTTACCTACTGGGAATTTTCCGTCTTGCTTATTACAAAATTGAACCAGTGCGGCATAGGTAGCATCCGGAATAAGATAATAGCATTCAGCCCCCACTTCACGGTACCCAATAACAGGCGTTCCCTCTCGTGGCATATCACCGATATTGATAATTTCAACTTGATTGGTAGCCAACATTACATTGATTGCCCTTAGAAACTGGCTTACCGGCTGTTCCTCTTTAATATTATCAGCATGACTACAAGCTAAATCAGCTAAGTCGTTTTGAGCCTTGTTGAATATTTCTAATTGTTGGTTCTCTGTGATTGCTTTGATTGATACCACATATTTGAGGAACATATCTAGACCTATTAATAAAAAAGCTAATGTTTCAGGCATACGACCATCTAAATTATGACATTGTGTCAAGGTGTCCCGAAGTTGCCCCAATCCACTACCAGCAACCTTTGCGATATTATCTATTTGAGGACTTAACCAATTGATGTAATTAGCCATATTTTGCGCCAACAAATCAGTATTATTTTGTAGTTCAGTTAGTTTTGTTTTATCGATGTCACCACGTTTGATCTTAATTAGGAAATATCTAGCCATACCCGACTGCCCAACTTGTGGCAAATCCTCGCCCGTGACCAGACACATGCCCCTAGGAGCGTAAGTTTGTCTTAAAGTTCCGTCAACATTTCCCCGCCCACGCGCGATCCTATCACCCCAGGCTCTTAGCATTTTCTGCGCCATAGTGTGCATCTTTTGGGCTTCGGCTTTTGATGTCGAAGGGTAAAAATCATCCGCTACCAATAAATTATCCTTTAGTAAAAAACCTTTACGATCTATATTTACATATGTATCTTTAAAACTTGCCGGCATGTTGTTTTTAGTAAAACCTTTGCCGAAATGATTCAATACTACTGCTGATAAACTCGATTTCATACTTTGAGTCATTCCCTGTATCCACATTACAAAATCAGGTTCATGCCCTGCTTGTCGTAATGGCTCTGTGAGCGGTGATAAATACGACAATGCTAGTAAGGGTATAGTAATCTTAAAATCAGCCACATAGAGCAATTTGAGTGCCATTCTAGCTGACTCGATTTCATTACCTATTGTTGGCAATTGGTATTTGCTTAAATTCCCTTCGCTCGCTAAATCCACTGTAACCCCATCAGCACCAATTGCCCCACCAGCGTGTAAATAACACCACTTATTATTGATTTTTCTCCATCCTGTGTAGTTGAAAATAGTTCGGTAATCCTTATCATATTCGCTGACTTTCTGAATGGAATGTCTTAAATAATCTCTACAGCTACCACCTGGTGAAAGAATAGGGCTGCTACCCCAATTATCAATTATCCAATTCATAGCTGTAAACTTATTAGATTCGATTGTAATTGTAGGTAGTACTTTACCATTTGATAAAAAGCCTTCAATTTCAAACATTAGCTTTTGTTCTTGCCCATCATCTTTTATAACGTCTTTTGATATTCTGGCCATGAAGTTTGACAATGGAACCAATGTTTTGGCTTCTACTCCCTCAATCTTCTTAGTAACAATTCTACACAATTGACCGTTTTTACTTATTTCATAGTCAGATAGTTTTTTGTAATTATCGCGCCAATCGTCATATGTCTTGGGCGTATCTCCTGCCTTATCTCTTGCCAGTTCCCAATATTCAGTTTTGCCAACAAAATCAATTAATTGATCTGCTGCGTGTCCCAACTCCAACCAGTCCGTTACATCAGCTTTATTGCCCATTCTCGGCTCATGATCTGCGAGATTAATTAGCTTCACATTGCAACCATGCTTTCTGAATGCATTGGCTGTATCAGTGCCATATTTTTTACCACTATCGTCATTATCTACTAGGATCACAACCTCATGACCTTTTGGGAATATAGCAAGGTGTTCTGGTGTCCATTTAGAAGTAGCACCCCCAACAGTAGCGCAAGAAATGCCACGATCAAATAAAGAATGAGCATCTTTTTCGCCCTCAACCAGATAGATTGTTTTGTTGTTGGCAATGGCTTGTATTACTGCAGGTAATTGATATACAGGGTATTTTAAGCCCCTCAGACCACTATTACCGCTTGTTTTATCGTTGTTCCTTGTATTCCTATCAACACCAGCAATATTATATACAAGGGCTGTTTTGTTCCCGTTAGTATCTTTCCAGATTTCCTTACGTATGATCTCATTTCCTAATTCATCCTGGTAAAAATGCTCACGAATCTTTTTAGCACCTTTCCAGTTAAAACCTTGATTTTTATTAGGAATTTTATTAACTGGTTCAGTATTTATATTTAGTTCTTGGGCTAAAAAATTAATAGTCTTTACAAAATCCAGCCCCCGAACTTCGCCAACAATTTCAATAACATCAAAATATTTATTACAAGGATAACAGTACCCGTTATCTTGATTTACATGTACCTGGGCAGAAGGTGAATGATCATCATGCCACAAACAACAAAATTTATTATCTTTAGTTAGCTTTATATCAGTAAATTTACTGATACCTGCTAGAATTGGCAAACGACTTTTAATCTCATTTTTTAATTCTTGCAACTTATCATCATTCATGCCACAACCCCCGATACTGCTACAAATAAACCCCTATTTATGCTATAATGAAACAACGATTAACAACTCCTTCCATGTGCCACACCTTGCCTGTGTGGTCTTTTTTTTGCCTAATTTAATGGATTTAAAAAATTATCAATAGCCTGGGAACTAATCAGCCAACGTCTACCCGCTTTAATCCCTTTCAATTGACCGCTGTACAAAAGGTTCATAAATGGGTTACGACTCATGCCTAAAACCTTTCTAGCTTCATCTGGTGAATAGACTGCTTTTTGGGGCTGTTCCTCTCTAACCTCGACCAGTAGAACTAAATTACCTTTATCATCAGCGGTATACTTTTGGTCTTTGCCCTCGGCATCTTTTAGAACGAATATTTGCTTTTGTGTTTTCATTTGTAAATCAGTCCTCCCATTACTTTAATCCTTTTCGCTATGGTCATGTCTATGTCAATATCACTTTAAATAAAAAAGCATCAGTTATTCTAATGCTTTTTTATTTAGTAATTCTCTAGCCCATAATCGTTCCGACTCCCACAAAAGACTAAATCCTAAATTAACTTGCATCCTAGCATGATTACGCAAATCGTTACTATCATTTTCCCTAAATGCAAATTCTTCTGGATGTTCTCTTATATTTGCTTCGTACTCTTCTATGTTTTGTTGATGTTTTTCGTTATCTTCTTTAATAGACTGCTTGTATTCTTCAGTTTTCATAAATTCATCAATTTCAATTTTCGAATAATACTCATCACGAAATTTCTTCACTGCAGCAGGTGCAATTTTAGGAGTTTTATCACCAAAAAAACTTTGACCGTATCCATATTTACCATGAATAAAACTCCACGCCGTGTAAGCTTCTTCAATTGTCCACTCTGGATAATTAGTGAAACGACCATCCAGCCCTCCTCCACCTCTTTCCGGTTTCGGTATTAAACCTGCTTCTTCATAACGTAGTAAAGTTCTCCGCGATACATCCGCACCGATATTTACTAATGCCTCACAAACCTCATCAGGAGTCACTATATCACTTCCTTTTCGCTATCGCCATCACCATATCAACATAGTACCATATTACACTATCATGTAAGTATTATCAATGTTTTTTAATACCCATTTATACACTTTTACACACAAAATAAAGCCAACTGTGGGAAATAACGTTGTAAATCAAGAAAACCGACACTAAATTCTAGCCAAAGAATCTAGTGTCTATGCTTGTTGAAGGTGCTTTTTTATAAAGTATTAGTAAATTTCCCCTTTAAATTCACTAATACTCAAGGTGCTGTCTTTCGTATCATTGGCCGTTATCACTACAAGATCACCAACTTTGGCTAGCGGTACTTTTGGTGAGGTATTGGAACTACCAATGAAAATTCGATTATCCCCTTCCACCATAAAGTAGAAGTATGATTCTCCACCTTTTACAACCTGGGAAACACGACTAAGTTTACCCTGCAATTGTATTGGCTTTAACTCTTGGGTGGGTATAAACTGATTCCCCTTACTCGCTAATACCTGCTGATAAGTGCGTAACCCGCTTTCAATGTCAGGGCCAACACCAACTAAATTGTAATTTTCCACAGATACAAAGGCCACTTCTTTGAGGAGCCCCTCTTTATCTTTTAGAGGAGAAATATAAGTGGGAACACCACCGATGTTATACAAAATCGGATATCCGGAACGATAGCTTTTCTCTTGTACTTGCCCCTCTGCTGACTTCTTGGCACCGGCTTCATCCGCCCCTGATACTTTATACCATTTAGCTTCTTTGGTACGGGAATTTACCATAATAAAACCAACCGAACTACCATCTTGCCCCGATGAGGTAATACCCGTATACCAATATACATTATCATCATTGCCATAAATAAGATGAAGCTCATCACTGGTTGGTTTTAGCGTACCAGTCTTAGCAAACATACTGTTCCAGAAGCCATTAATATATTCCCCCCAATCACGAATTTGTCTATACACAAATTCTTCTGGTTGGACTCTATCCACCCAAGCCGGTATATTATCCATTGTATATTGATTAATTTCACCAGTCTGTGCATTAACCGTAACCGCTCCCACTGCATCCGAACCATGGTAGCCTACTTTATTTTTATACAAACTAACTACCCAATACGGATTAAGATCATCATCGACCTCAAAGGAAAAATCAGTCATACCGATATTAAAGAAGCCATGAAAATATAGATATCTTGGCAAGTAATCAAATAAGAATCCTCCCATTTGATATTTTAAATAAACGTCTTTACCATTTATACTCTGAATCAGCCGCACATCCTGAGGATTCGTGGCTGAGACCATCACATACCCTTTACTCCCCTTACTTTGATTGGTTAACCATTGAAAGATACCACGATGTTCTAAGGGTGCTACATAATACAATTTATTTTGTACTTTCTGTAGTACTAACTCCCCTAACTGTACTTCGCTACCTAACGCTGGAACTTCACCAATTTTCTTATCTGCTAATTTGCGAGCTGTTTCTTCATCCACAATACGGATCTGAGATAGATTAATGGGCTCAACATCGGTTGTAAATGAGCTTTCCTTTACCTCGCCTAGCAAACTGCGATAGGCGTCACTATACAAGATAGGAGCGCTAGTCAAAATAGGAAATATTAGTACATTCCCTAAACCAATGGCTAGTAGTATAACTCCAATAATGCCGAGAGTTTTATATTTTTTAAAATTTTTACCATGATTTTGGTAATCTGAAATATCAACAATAGTAGAACGTTCTTGAAAGATTTGAGGAAATATAGCTTTTAGTATTGCTCCCCATGCTGTTTTGACAATAAACTGTCTAAATTTGCTAAGGAGTATGAGTGCTGAGATGAACATTAATAATAATCCCCAGGCGATAATTAAATTGGACCAACTAATAAACCCAAATGCCAGCACGGGCATTTCTGTAAAAAAATACAAAAAATTAATTACACAGAATAAGACCATTAGAATTGATAACAAATTTTTTCACTCCTTACCAAATTAAGCCTAAATTATATTCCTCTTCCCCTATTCGCCACATGGTGATGTGCATCCTGCAACGCACAGTTAAAACCTTCTCTTATTTACTTATTCTTTGCCGAAAACAATCCTAGCTATTCCAGAACGCAAACTAAATAACTATGATTCCCTTCTGCAGGCTCTTTATACCCCCTCTATTTTACATGATGCCCAGGTTATCATTCTTAATCTATCCATTGTTTTATTGCATAAAATTACTTTGCATCTCAATAGCGATGGTGATTTGTCTTTTTTGCCCTGTATAATATTCAGCACGATATGGATTTCATAAAATATTCCCTTTCAAAGTCCTTAGCTGTGTTATAATTAACATATATGTAAAGGTAGGTGTTGTTATTTCATGAAAACAATTGCTCTAATTGCTCACGATCGAAAAAAAGAAGTCATGTTAGCCTTTGTTCGTCAACATCAAGATTTACTCGCTAAACATACTTTACTCGCCACTGCCACCACCGGACGCCTGATTAGTGAAAAAATTGGCTTGCCGATTACTACTTATTTATCAGGACCACTAGGCGGTGACCTCCAAATAGGCGCACGTATCGCTAGCCAAGAGGTAGACATGGTTATTTTTCTGAGAGATCCATTAACGGCTCAACCACATGAACCGGATATTAGTGCTTTATTACGAGTTTGCGATGTACATAATGTCCCTGTAGCTACCAATGAAACCTGCGGGCATTTACTACTTTCTACATTAGTTTAAATTATGGCATATCAGATCCATTGGTAATTATTATAAATTAAATCAAATTCTGTATTTACAAAAGACCACATCATCAACGATAAGATGAATGTGGTCTTTTACTATTTATTTTTACCCTGTTTTATTGCAGTTATTACCTAAAGTAATGCTTGAATTAATAACATAATTGCTGCAAAAATTGTAATATACCCCATTAGCGGCATGATGAATTTTAACCATCGGTCATAAGTCACATCTACCATTGCTAACGTCGCTAAAATAAGTCCTGTAGGCGTGATAAATGAGATTAATCCCTGCCCATATTGATAGGCACTTACTATGATATCCCTGTGCAAGCCTACGGTATCGGCAAGTGGGGCAATAATGGGCATTGATAACACTGCCAAACCTGAAGATGATGGAATAAAAAATCCAAGGATTATAAATAATAAATACATTGCAATGACAAAGAGGGTTGAGCTCATTCCTTGAACCGTTCCTGAGGCAAAGTTAAGAATCGAATCAGAAATCATGCCATTTTCCATAATTAAATTAATCGACCTTGCTACGCCAACAACCAATGCAACACTCACTAAATCAGCAGAGCCAGCAATAAATTTAGTAACAAATTCTTTTTCACCAATTCCTGAAACAATACCTAGCAATATACCGATTACTAAAAAGAGTGTCGTCATTTCCGTAAACCACCATTCCTGGGTAGAAACTCCCCAAGTCATGATAACAAAAGCGGAAGCAAAGATAATTAGCATTAATTTACGACGAACCGTAAATTCAGGGACTTCTTTATTTTTATAATTCTTTAAAAAGCGCTCTTCAATCTCTTCCTTTTGGCTATAGATTAAAGATTGAGTTGGATCTTTCTTTATTTTTTTACCATAGCTAAGGATATACATAATTGTAATGATTGTAGCGATTACTAAACCTGTTGTTCTCATTGCCAATCCTTGCGTAAAGGCTATGCCTGCTGCATTTGAAGCAATAACTGATGCAAACGGATTTACAGTGGAAAACATGGTTCCAATACAAGATCCCATATACAGTGCAGCAATACATACGATAGCATCATAGCCTGCTGCCATAAATACAGGAACCAGTATAGGATATAAGGCAATGGTTTCTTCTGCTAAACCAAAAGTAGTCCCTCCGATGGAAATCAATACAGTAACTACAATAATTAATAGAAATTCTTTTCCCTTAGTAATCACCGAAAGACTTACAATACCTGCATCAAAAGCACCACTACTATTTAAGACACCAATACAACCACCAATTATAAATAAAAACATAATAATATCAATCGTATCATAGACACCTTTTATCGGAGCTTGAATAATGTTAGTTATACCTTGAGGATTTTGCGCTACCTTTTCATATGTTCCTGGAATTGCAATTGCTTTGTTAATACCGCCTTCTTTGAACTTTTGTAAGTCAACTTTAATCTGCAACTGATCTAATGTATCTTGCGTCCCTGGTAATTCCGTTACGGACTCATCGGGTTTTGTTATAACGAAGACATTTTGGCTACCATTATATTTTAATTTTGAATAGGAACCAGCTGGTATGATATAGGTAAGTAGAGCGGCAAACAGTAACACAATAAATAAAACAGTAAAAGCTGTAGGAAAGCTTACTTTCTTTTTACTCATTTTTATTCCTCCCTCAATCATCTTATTATTTTCTTTACTCTTTCGTTAGGCCTCATTATTTTAGCACTATTAAATCAACCTCCTTGACAACATTCTCCATAATAATTACTTTTTCATAATAATTTCCTATTTTATTAAATAACTGTAAATACAACTATTAATTGGTAATACATGCAAATAATATGCCAGTTGATTTTTTATTTATTTATTTCCAGCCTGATACTAAAAAAATGCTTAAACACCCTGCTCTCTGTACGAAGGTCTTCCATGCTCGCCCGCAATATTTTAAAAGCTAAAATCATTAATTAAATAGAAATCCATTTACAGGTTTATTAGGATGATATGTTAGCCTGTTGATTATCCTAATTAAATCTTATGCTATGTGCTATATAGTAAAAAATGTCTTTGCCTTCCTATTTAGAAAGGTAAAGACATTTTCATCAAAGTTCATTATTAACTTTCATTGTTATCAACATTGGGACATGCTGTTTTGCCAACGCCCTTGGGGTGATTACAATAAGCGGACGTCCCCTTGAGCTAATTGCCTATCGTTGTACTTAACCACTTGCTGGCAGTGGCATAATTTTTATTTAAACCGTTTAGTATCCTATTTCTTTGACTAGCTAATAAGCCGCTTTTTAAAAAAATATACTGGTAATGGTGCTAGGATTACAGAAAAGATTGCTAAACAAGCAACATGCTGCCACAGGTCCACGCTTACTTGGCCGACAACTAGAGAGCGGCATACTTCCACACTATGATATAACGGATTGAGCCAAGCTAATACTTGCAACCACTTTGGCATAGAAGATACAGGAAAGAAAACCCCTGCAAACAGATACATAGGCGTAGTAACAAGAGTAATATAATAGTTAAGATAATCAATGTGCGTAATAATACCTGTATAGGCTAACGCCATTAAAGAAAAAACCGTACCCGGCAAAATTAGAAAAACTGGAATTAATAACGACCAAGCGGACTGAACCTGTCCCATTATCCCAATAACCACTAAGATAATAATCCCAAAGACAATGTTTTTCACAATACCAAATAATACTTCACCTGCTATCACATCACTAACCGTCGCTGGACCAGCTAACATGGCATGAAATGTTTTTTGGAAATGTAGGCGAATAAAACTAGCATAGGTACACTCAAAAGTGGCTGCCCACATCGAGGCCGAAGAGACCATGCCAGGCGCAATAAACTGAATATAAGTCATTCCCCCCATATCCTGTACATAAGCCCCTAGCCCAAACCCCATTGCTGAAAGATATAAAAAGGGTTCAATCATATTAAAAACCATATTGGACCAGAAAGTGTGACGAAATACAATTAAATGTCGCCGCAAAATATTAAATGCCATTTTCATGATTCTTCCCTCTTACCAGTAAGTTTCAAAAATACGTCTTCTAAATTGGCTGAGCGCAAATAACAAGAATGTTGCGGTAAACCTATCTTATGTATCTTTTCCCATATTTCTCTGCCCTGTTCTGTAAAAATGAATAAACTATCAACCATATATTCAGGTCTACCACCCAATTCTAGAATCTTTTCATCAATGCCAGTCGGTAACATCTCTAATGGAATTCTCACTTCAATTACAAAGGGTAAAACGTGTTCTCTCACTAATGTCTCTGGACTGCCCTCTGCTAGTATTAACCCATTATTCATAATGACTAACCGATCACAGAGCTGTGCGGCTTCTTCCATATAATGAGTCGTCAGTATCATGGTTACTCCATCCTCTTTTGACCGCCTTAGCTTCTGCCAAACCAAGCGACGGGCTTCTGGATCAAGACCAGTTGTAGGCTCATCCAAAATCATAATTTGTGGTTGATTGATAAGAGCTCGGGCAATCACAACTCGACGTTTCGCTCCCCCTGATAGCCTTTCTACATTAACATTGGTTTTATCAGTCAACCCCATGAAATCCAACAGTTTTTGCCCCCGTACCCTGGCATCCTTGCTCGGGATATTAAAATATCCACCATACACTATTAAATTTTCAATCACCGTCAAATCAGGATCGAGATTATCTTCCTGAGGGACAATGCCACACACTTGTTTAATATGAGGAGGAGTAAGTGGTCTGATTTTTTCACCAAAGATTTCTAAACAACCTTCTTCCACTGTGGATAAACCATAAATCATGCGCATCGTCGTAGATTTTCCTGCGCCATTATTCCCGAGAAAACCAAAACACTCTCCCTTATTGATCTGAAAGGAGATACCTTGCAGAGCGCGAAAATTTCCATATGATTTAGCTAAATTTTTAGCTTGAATAATAAATCCCATTCTTAGTCTCCTTTTAAAAATAAATCTAATAATATGTAAAACTCTACTCTCTGCTAAGAAAAATTCAGCACAAGGAATTTACGATAACTACCCCCACTTATAAAAGTGGGGATCATAGATTATTATGCATAGCGTACTAACAATATACATGCTCTTTCATCGTTGTTATACATATTATTATCTTAATTGGGTAAAGAAAAACAGCCATATCCTACTTAGGCTGTTCCTTCTTACTATTACAAAATTTTAAAAATATTATACATAGAATCACGTTCAACAGGAATACGACCAGTCTGGCGAATGGTATCAATAATGACTTCTTTCGTTAGTGATGTCGCCGATTTTGCCCCTGCCGCATGCATAATCTTTTCTTCACTTACCGTGCCATCAATATCATTTGCCCCAAAGCCTAATGCTAACTGAGCAATAGGCAATGTTAGCATTACCCAGTATGCCTTAATATTTTTAAAGTTATCTAACATCAAACGTGAGATTGCCATTGTCTTTAATTCATCCCAAACGGATGTCTGGTGAATGGTTTCCGCCAATACCGTATTAGTGGGATGAAAAGGAAAGCAAATGAAGGTCTGAAAACCGTTAGTATCATCCTGCAAGTCCCTTAGAGCCAGTAAATGGTCCACACGTTCTTCATATGTTTCAATATGTCCATATAACATGCTTGCATTACTACGAATTCCCAACCCATGAGCAACACGAGCGACCTCTAGCCATTCGCCTGCAGTAGCTTTGTTCGGACAAAGCTCCTTTCGTACTCGATCTGATAAAATTTCAGCTCCGCCACCGGGCATAGAATCTAACCCTGCCGCCTGCAATTCACTCAAAACTTGTTTAATCGACTTACCGGATATTTTTGCAAAATAAGTAACCTCTACCGCAGTAAATGCCTTTAAATGAATGTGAGGCAATGCTTGTTTCAGCATTGTAATAACATCCACATAATACTCAAATGACCAGTCTGGATGCAATCCACTTACAATATGCAATTCGCGCAAATCTTTGTCCTTAGCTGCCTTCATGGCAACCTCCATAACATGCTCCTTACTCATGGTATACGACTGAGCACTATCAGCATCACAGCCAAAGGCACAAAAGCCACAGCGAGCAGTACAAATATTGGTTAAGTTAATGTGACGATTCACATTAAAATATACATATTCACCACTAACCCGCTGTCGTACTAAATTGGCTAAATATCCCATCCATGATAAATCATTACACTGAAATAATGCAATACCATCTTCACGTGTAAGACGTATCCCATTCTTTACTTTAACTTCTATTTCATCAAAAACTGTGTGCACTAATTGCAACCCCTTCCATTATTATAATGTTCTCTAAATAAAGTCAAAAGGCAATATTATTAAGACAGTAAGAACGGTTCCTACGTCTTTAAATTTATTCAAAGAAACGCACAGACTTATCCTATGTTTGTGGATAAGCCAACCCATGATTGATTCATCTATATATAGTTCTCCACTTAAATTTACTCAATACCCCTCCCGACATTAATATCAACAAAAATATAAAGTCCATGTTATTATAAACGTAGTTAAATGAAATAGCAAATTATTAATCATATAACTCCTACATCATCTACAACATGCTAACCATCCAAATTTAAAATTGGGATAAAAGTGAATCAATAAATGAGCATTATAAAAAGATACAACAAAAGAGCACTCATAAATGAGTGCTCTTTTTCTTAACCAGCAACTATCTATCCTCCCAGGCCGTTTCCAACCAAGTACTTTCGACGTATATGGGCTTAACTACTGTGTTCGATATGGGAACAGGTGGGACCCCATAGCTATCGCCACTGGATTAAGTTTTAGAAGTTAGCATATTTTCATATGTTCCTTCAAAACTGCACAGAAGAAAGTTTGCATTATTTAGGATTAATGCATTAGCACTGCGTGCTAATTAAA
>Ga0224518_1000075_pt1 | contig 17934 bp, 15 predicted proteins | sample IRBST25metaG_FD_179891 | JGI IMG/M metagenome (GOLD analysis project Ga0224518, IMG submission 179891) | Peat soil microbial communities from Stordalen Mire, Sweden - IR.B.S.T-25 | ecosystem: Environmental > Terrestrial > Soil > Wetlands > Peat | place: Sweden: Norrbotten County, Stordalen Mire...
CCGCGGGTTGGTTACAATACCACCGATGGTGTAAGTGTTAGGGAACATCTAGAAGATCAACTTAGCGATAAGGTTGCTGCCTATGTGGATTTAAACTATTATTCGAAAAGAGGCTTCGAACCCGACGCTGGTGTGATCGATAGAGAACCACGATATTCTGTTGGCGTAGTAACGGGGCAGTATGAAGATTCTAATAACAATTGGATTACAAAAAAACCTGAGTTTGACTTTACTTTAAACAGCCAACGCTTGGGCGCATCCCCTTTGAGCTATACCTTTAGTTCCATTTACGGTCAGTGGTATAATGGTGCGCTCACAAGTTGGCATCAGGATGACACCTTATATTTTGCTCGTGATCCCATTAACTTGAGCAAAGGTTTATCTTTGAATTTAGGAACAGGGTTTGAACACATCCATGAAAGCGTAGATGGATCAAATATCAATAGTTTCAAATATGATGCAGTATTAACCAAACAATGGTCACCAAAATTTTCAACGGGTGCCGAGTATCATTATGATAATGATATTAGTGCCATCTTTAGTTATAATGCACCAGAGTTGGCGCGTGAAACCGACCTTGATTTTACCTATAAAATTGATAATAAGAATACGATTACTGTGCGACGTAGCTATAATGCCAATACAAATACAATTTTTGATCAGGATTATACTTGGACCCGAGATCTACATTGTTGGCAGGGGACGTTCACTTTTAGGGCCAAACGAAATGAATTTGATTACAACCTAAGCACGACACGTTTTTAAAAGGGAGGTGGCATTCATTGCAGAAAAATTTGTTGAAAACAATACAGCAATTAGCAGAACGTAAAATAATGGTCATTGGCGATATGGTAGCCGATGTATATTTAGAAGGTAAAATATCCAGAATTTCTCGGGAAGCCCCTGTGTTGATCTTAGAGCATGAGGCAGAAAAAGTGGTGCCTGGTGGTGCTGCTAATGTAGTGCATAATGTAGGCACTTTAAGCGGCAGTGTATACGCCGTAGGGGTTGTGGGCGATGATTTTGCAGGACAGGAATTAACGCGGGTTCTGGGCAGTAAAGCCGCGGATACCAGCGGTTTTGTTCTAGATTGTAAGAGACCAACCATTACCAAAACACGAGTTATGGCTGGTGGGCAGGCCACGGTTCGTCAACAAGTGGTGCGAATTGATAAAGAAAGTAAGCAACCCTTAACGGCTGAAGCGGAGCAAACCCTGATGAGGCATATTAAACAGCAGATTACGGGGATGGATGGTGTAGTAATTAGCGATTATGGTAGTCATACCATTACACCAGAGATTATAAAATTGGTAATTAATACTTGCCAGCAGAGTAGTATTCCTTGTATAGTGGATTCACGGTACAATATCATGGCTTATCAGGGTGTTACCGTGGTCAAGCAAAATGAGTCAGAAGCAGCCAAGGCTGTGGGGTATGAAATTGTTGATCAAGACACGCTGCTACGGGCTGGTAACACTATTTTAGAAAAATTAGGGGCGGAGGCAGTGCTCATCACCCTCGGTCCCGATGGTATGGCTTTATTTGAAAAAACAGGTAAGTTTACCCAAATTCCTGTTACCAATAAAAGTGAAGTCTATGATGTAACTGGTGCTGGGGATACGGTAGTGTCAACCATGATTTTATCCCTGGCAGCAGGGGCATCTTATGAAGAAGCAGCACGCTTAGCCAATTTTGCTGCCGGTACAGTTGTCAAAAAATTAGGTACGGCCACAACGACCCTTGAGGAACTGAGCCAAACCATTTGTGATCATTTTGAAGACAAAGATTAAAAGGTACAGATAAAAAGAAATTTTTTGTAGGTGTAATATGAAAACAATGAATTGTAATGAGATAAAAAAGATAGCAGCCACTTTGAAAGCCACTGGTAAAACAGTGGTTTTCACCAATGGCTGTTTTGATATTCTGCATGCTGGACATGTGCGCTATTTGCAGGCTGCTAAGGAACTTGGTGACTGCCTAATTCTGGGGCTTAATAGTGATGAATCAGTGCGCAGACTCAAAGGACCCACTCGCCCCATTAACCATCAAGAGGACAGAGCGGAAGTCGTAGAAGCCCTCGCTGCCATTGACTATGTAGTGATCTTTGAAGAGACGACTGCCGAGCACTTAGTAGGGGAAATTCAGCCGTCTATCTATGTCAAAGGTGGCGATTATCAAATAAATGAGCTACCAGAGGCTGGGATAGTTGCGAGTTATGGCGGGAAAATCATTCTGATTCCCGAAGTTCCAGGTAGGTCATCGAGTAATATTATTAAAAAGATCACGACACAAGTGCCATGAATTACAAAAATATTTTAATTGTGAAATTAAGCGCCATTGGTGATGTCATACATGCTCTGCCAGTAGCTCATGCCTTGAAACAACGCTATCCAGAGGCACGTATTACTTGGGTAGTGGAAAAACCAGCCTATGAGCTATTGACTAATAATCCTGACATTGATGAAATTATTGTTTTTGATAAACCAAAGTTTAAATCCATAGCAGGTGTGTTAACTAATGGTTATCAATTGACGAAACAACTCAAGGCACACCATTTTGATGTAGCCATTGACCTGCAAGGGTTGCTGAAAAGCGCAGCCATTTCCTATTTAAGTGGTGCGCCCCAGCGTTTTGTATATTGCAATGCCCGGGAAGGCAGCCATTTGGTCGGTGAGCGGGTTTGTGGTGAACATCAAAATGGTCATGTTGTGGATCGCTATCTAGATGTAGCGGCCCATCTGGACTGTACAGTAGGGAAAGTTGTATTCCCTCTACATATTACCGAACAAGAAAGTCGAACAGCGGAAGCAATTGCCAAACAGGCTGGCTTGCAACTGACTAATCCTTATGTAGTATTGGCGCCGGGTACAAACTGGGCATCCAAATGTTGGCCCACCACTCACTTTGCCAAGCTGGCGGACAAACTATATGATGCTAATGTGATCCCTGTGCTCATTGGTGGACCAAATGATCAAAGGCTGGCACAAGAAATTATCGCCAATACCCAAGTGCCACCTATTGATCTTACTGGTAAAACATCCATGAAACAATTAGCCTATATGATCAAAGGAGCACAAGCATTTGTTGGCGGTGATACAGGGCCTATGCATTTGGCAGTCGCTGTGGGCACAAAGGTTGTGACCATGTTTGGCCCCACTGATCCCAAGCGAAATGGACCTTATGGACAACATACCGTATTGCTGGCACCGGTTCCCTGCCAGGGATGTTGGCAACACAATTGCCCTAAGAAGATGGATTGCCTGGCAACAATTGGTGTGGATGAAGTCTATAAATCAATAGCGTTAAGATAGGACAAACTATCTTTACATAGAACTGGATGGTGTAATATGGGAAAAATTGCAGTGCTGATCCTAACCTATAACGAACAAAAAAATATCAAAGAGTGCATGCAGAGTGCAGCCTTTGCTGATGACATGATAGTAATCGACTCCGGTAGTAGTGATGATACGGTGATGATTGCTCAGCAGCTAGGTGCTACCGTCGTTCATCATCCCATGACCGAGGGGTTTGCTGCCCAAAGAAATTTTGCTCAGCTACAAACAACGGCAGACTGGATCCTGTTTTTAGATGCTGACGAGAGAATTACACCGGAATTGGCTGCGGAAATTAAAAAAAAGATAAGGGTAGAACCAGGATATGCCTATGAAATTCCTAGGCGTAATATTGCTTTTGGACATTGGCTACGTTATGGTGGTTGGTATCCGGATTATACTCTGAGAATGTATCCACGTACTGCGGTCTCGTGGCACGGTATTGTGCATGAGGAAGCGCGAATGACGATCCCCAAAAGAAAAATGAGTAACCCGCTGGATCATTACACCTATACAGACTGGAATCGTTACTTTATAAAGTTTAACAGTTATACTACGCTCATGGCAAAGCAACTTCATGATAAGGGCAGACGTGCAAGTTTTGTTGATATCTTTTTTCGTCCGTGGTGGGCATTTGTCCGTACCTATCTATTGAAATTAGGCATTCTAGATGGGAAAATGGGGTTTATCATGGCTGCTTTTCATGGGTTTTATACTATGGCCAAATATGTAAAACTGTATTATTTGCAAAAGGAGTGAATTCTAAATGAAAATTGCAATTATGGAATGCATTATTACCCCTGGCGGACATGAAATAGATTATGATCGTATTCTGGTAGAAGAATTGACAGCGTTGGGACATGAAGTGGAGTTTTATGTTCCAGAAGGACATATTTTTAAATGGAACTATGGAGCCAATGTACATTATTTGCCGGGTAGCGGGGTGTCATATGCAGGCGCAAGGGGATTAAAAAAAATATGGCTGTCGGGTAAGCGCGAGGTTAACAGGCAGCGGTGGTATAAAAAAATGTATTCCTATGCCCTTGAGAAAAAGTTTGATGCACTTATATTTCCTTCCGCTACATATCGATATTTACGTGCCTTAAAGCTAAATTCTTTAAAAAAATCGCCAATACCAATTATTTTTATTATTCATGGTATGACTCCGAAAGAAGCTCCATTCTTATTTGAACAGTCTGAGCAGGTAAAACAAAATCATAACATTAGAATTGCAGTGCAAACATTTGCGAAAGACCTGTTACACACCAGTGGTGACCGATCTAATGTCTCATTTTTTTATCCTCCCAATTATATTCCACGGGATGTTTCACTAACTGAGACACAGGGTGTTCCAGAGGTATTGAAGCTAGGCTTTTTCGGGCAATATCGCAAAGAAAAAAAACTAGATGCATTTCTTGATATTTTTATGACTTGTAAATTCAAACGTCCGTTACAGATAATCGTGCAAGGGGCAACCACCACGGCGGCTGATGCAGCTGATTTTGAACGTATTATACAAAAGTATACCTGCCAATCTGAACTTATAGAATTTTGCCACCGACCTTTAATTGGAAAAGAATGGCAACAAGCGATTGCCGATGTAGATGCACTGGTTATGCCCTATGGGGCTGAACGGTACCGTTATCATACGTCAGCAATTTTGTCGACTGCGATAGGATTCTATAAACCGGTTATCATTGCTGACAACATCAATCCCGAGGTCTTAGCCGAGTATGATATTGGTGTAAGTTTTCTTACCGGCAATAATGAGTCATTAAAGCAAAACTTAGAGGCTTTTGTGAATACCTTTGACGATAAAACCAAAGTCTATCAACAAGAATTACAACGTGCTAATGATAGCTTTGCACCACAACGATTGGCAGAGCAATTGGTTCAATTGAGTAGATAACGGAAAGACGAAAGAGATAGGAATTGCTCACTTTAGGCGATGTACGATTAACGACCAGTGCAATCCCTTTATTGAAAAGAGAATATTAGGGAATAACCCTGTAATTTCAATACAACAATTAATCGTTAATGATTTTGGACTAAAGGAGATAATATGTATAAGAAAATTCTGATCAGTAATAGAGCCGGAATAGGCGATGTTATCCTAACGACCCCTGTGTTACGGGCGCTAAAAGAAAAATTTCCTAATAGTAAAATAACCTTGTTGATTACACCCAACTGCACTCAAGTCGTTAAAGGCTTGGACTTTATTGACGAAATCATTACCTACGATAAGAAGAAAGACAGTGTGTGGACAATTGTAAAACATATCAGAAAATATGATCTTGCAATTTGTTTAGACTTTAAATATCGCACTGCCGTTATGGCATTTTTTGCAGGAATTCCTATACGGGCGGGTTTAACATATAAAAGAGGGCTGTTCATGACGCATGGTGTAGAAAAAAGTTCTCAGTGGGAAAATACTTATGAAGCATGTAATTATGCTAATGTCATCAAGGACAGCACGGGTATTGAGCTTACAGGACATTTTACTAAGCTTTATGTACCGAAAGCGGATCGGACGGATACAAAGTATATTGATGATTTTTTTGCTAGTTGTGGTATAGAAAAAGAAAAGGCGCTTATCACAATAGCGCCTTTTACGTCTTGGCTCCCAAAGAATTGGCCGCTGGAGTATTACGTGGAGCTTGTAAAATTATTAATAGAACGTTATCCACATCAAATCCTGTTAGTTGGAATGGCTTCTGAGTTTGAGAAATGTGCCGAACTACAGAGTATTAGCGGCGTGACTAATGCTCTGGGGAAAACATCTTTATTACAAATGATAGAAGTGATTCGTAGGTCTCAGTTGTTTATTGGTGGCTGTAGTGCACCACTACATATGGCAGCAGCTCTACAGACTCCTTTTGTGGCATTTTATGGTGCTACATCACCGGAGCATTGGGCGCCAAGAACGCAAGGAATTACCCTGAGCCGTAGACTGGAATGTAGCCCTTGTAATGGCCCGATGATTGGCTGTGCAGAAAAAACATGTATGTATGATATTACTGTTGCAGATGCATTAGAGGCTTGTGAGAAGATGCTCGGGATCGCAACTAAAAAGAATGCAATGATGTAGTCAATAATGGGATTTATTTTGGAGGTTTAAAAACAAATTATGCAAATAATAAGTAACAAATTTTTGCGCCGTTTGCTGAACGTGTGGTCTTTATGCGGTATCGTGTTAGTAATTATTAGCGCTTTTTTATATTTAAGATGGAGTGGATTTGCTGAGCAGGGGGAGATTAACTTTGCTAGCGTTTCTTGTCTGTTGTATCAGGGGTACCCCCTATATACGGATGTAGACTTTGCTGGACGTTATAGTCTGCAGCATGGACCCATCGTATATTTACTTGCCGGTGGAATTATGAAGTTATTTGGCCCAAGTTATATAACGGCAAAAGTGTCTGGTGTTTTGGCATTTCTATCAGGCATTGGAGTTTCTTGGATCTGGTTTTCTAAAATAATTGAGAAGAAACATGCCTTTTTATTGTTAGGCTTAGAGATTTGGATGTTATTTCATTGGCATCATGTCTACCTTATTCGTCCAGATTCCATGATGCTATTGTGTATGATTGTGAGTATGTATGTGATTACCACCAAACGAAATCCCTTACTACTCATTCTTGGCCTAGCAATTCCTATGGGAATTATGGCGAATCTAAAGGTTCATGGTGTGTTATACTTTCTGCCGGTTATCGCCATCGTCTATCAGCAGCTAGGCTGGAAAAAGCTGTTTTATGCCGGTGGCCTTACCTTATTGCTCAGCGTATTACCCTTTTTAGTACCGGGAATTTCATTTAGCAACTATTTACTATGGTTATTTCAATCCTTGCATCATGGCTTTAGCTTGGAAAATTTCATACCTAAGGTTTTTGTTTTGTTAGAGCTCTGCTTACTAACGATTACAATTGGAGTAATCTGTGGTGTTAATATACGTAATTTTTACTTGCGCAATAAACATATCATCTATGCATTGCTATCTTCGTCCCTGATTATTTCGATTATTGCATCAAAAGGTGGAAGTGGTACCAATCATTTAATTCCATTTCTTCCTGTGTTTTATTATTTGATGATGCTGCTGATCTCTGAGGGTGAAAAAAACGTTGCTGGTTTGCCTCAGGCCGTGAAATCTACTGCTTGCAAAGTAAGTAGCGTAATAGTAGCCTTACTGTTAGTTATCATTACAATGAGCGGCATTAATACAGAACAATCATTGCTAACAATGATTGTAGATCGTGATAGAAGTTTGATGGTACAAGACGTAGCGTCTATTGAGAAGTTATATGCGGGTAAAACAATAGAAATTGGATACGGGGAATACAAATCCTATCGTAGGTATCGGGATCTAATTCCATTGCCCGTTTTTCATGGTAATCCACTACTAGTTGAGATAGTGGCATTGGGAGATATGCACACGGCAGGCTGGATCATGCCTGAAAAAACGATAAAAAGTTTAGAAGAAGGTACGATTCAAGTATGGCTGATTCCGATTGGTAATACTCCTTTTGGCATCGGCCATCATCTTACCAACCCACTATTTCCCGAGTCATTCCGGCAGGCTTTTTTCAACAATTATACCTTGGTTTCTAGTACAAAATTCTTTGATATTTGGGTGTATAGAGGGGCAAGGAAAGGGGGGTAAGGGATGAAATCAGTCAATAATATTCTGATCATCAATTTAATGTACATTGGTGATCTATTGTTTACAACACCCCTATTGCACGCCTTGCGTGTCGCTTTTCCTAGTGCTCATATTGCTATGTTAGCTGATGAGAAGAATAGCGGGGTCATAACCTACAATCCCAATTTATCGGAACTGATTACCATTGACAAAAAGGGTTATCACAATAAATTGCCGAATTATTTGCGATTAATTGCTGACATTCGTAAGCGCAACTTTGATCTTGTCATTAATCTTCATGCTAATGAGCGGTCATCCGCAATTGCGGCCTTTAGTGGAGCACAGAAAATTGTTGGTTTTTCGGCTAAAGGGTTTAGTTTATTTTTTGATAGTTTGGTTAAAGAACGTAGAGATATTCATCAGGCCGATGCCTATTTAGGGGTGCTACAGGCGGTCGGCGTAGATAAAATCGATCGACATGGCCTTGAAATGTGGGTAGATGAAGCTACAGAAGTAGTAGCCAGTGAAATTTGGGAGAAGGCTTTTCCAAATTCACAGGTGGCAATGCCCCAGGTGATTGGCCTAAATACGGGTGGGAGTTGGCCTACCAAACGTTGGACGAAGCAGGGCTTTGCCGAACTTGCCGATCAGCTACTAACCCAAAACTATGGGGTAGCCTTTTTTGGTGGTCCCATGGATGTGGACGATGTCACACAAATCTTGTCGCTGATGAAATGTGGACAACATGAAAAGCTAGCGGTCTTTACAGGAAAAACTAGCTTACTCGAGATGGCGGCGTTGGTGAAAAAATGTACCGCCTTAATTACTGGTGATTCTGGCCCCATGCACATTGCAGTGTCACGCCAAGTTCTGGTTGTGGGGATTTTTGGTCCATCGGATGCAGCAAGATATGCACCTTATCAGCAAGAAAGTAACGTGATAAAACTGGGGTGCGATTGTCAGCCTTGTGGTAAACATCACTGTGAAATTGGACATCTTTGTATGGGAAAAATTACGGTTAATATGATATTGACAAAGCTGCAGGCTTTGAAAATAAACTAATTAAGGAGCATTATGAGTACAGTAGCTAAAATAAATGACAATGAATGTTCAAGATGGCAAATGTTTTTTAAAAATATCCAGCAAGATCTGAAACTCTACTTTTTCATCTTGCTATTGTTTTGCATATTTCGCATCGGTTTTATTGCTATTCTTCATGAATATATTAATGAAACCACTACCCTAAAGGACGTGGCAATTGCCTTGTATTATGGGCTAAGGATTAGTCTCAAAAGTAGTGGTGTGATTACATTACTATCGTTTTTATTTTGTACTTTGCTAAATGTTGTCTCTGTAAACCGGAATTTGGGGAAAATCAGGATGTACCTCGGCTCTGTATATATCAGCATATTGGCAGTGTTATTCAATGCCAGGATTCCATTCTATGAAGATTTCCATATGGCATTTAATGAATTTATCTTTAATACCTTCAATGACGATGTGGTGGCCTTAGGCCATACGTTAGTGGAACAATATCATTTACCAATTCGCTTATTCTGTTCTTTTCTCCTGGCAATGCTGTTTTGCGGTGGGCTAAAAGCGGTACTGGCAACACGTACCTATCCATTGCCAAAATTTTCACGTCGGTATACAAAGATTGCTTTTCGAACGAGTGTCTTGTTAGTAATTGCTGCATTTATGTTATTCAGCAGATTCGGTGGTAGTTTCAATTATGGGAACTCCGTTCACTGGGAAAATTCTGCCATTAGTCGTGATAGCTTCTTAAATGAAGCGATTTTGGATGATGTGCAGGCCCTATATCGTGCCTATATTACCTATGTCAGATTGAAAGAAGGCAGTGGCCTACATGTGCAAGCCGATCATATTGGAGAGTATGCCGCCCATTTAGCGGGGAAACAACTGGATTCTAAAAATTTAAATGATTTCCTAAGAAAACGAGCCCAGGGACCAAAAATACGCAAGCCTAAACATATTTTTATTATTGTTGGTGAAAGCTATGCGGGCTGGTCCGTAATGCCCAAGTACAAGGATGTCAACATTGCCAATGGCTTAAAAAATATTATTGCACAATCGAATGCTGCCTATACTCCCGCCTTTGTGCCCAATGGTACAGGAACGATGGAGGCGATGAATGGACTAATTACGGGGCTGGCTGAGGTTAATTTGAGTCCTAACTACCAAGCTGATGCCTATAAGAATATATATAGTACTGCCATTGCTCCACAAATGAAAAAACTAGGTTATAAAACCTATTTATGGTATGGGGGATTTTCCTCCTGGCAGCGCATGAAGGAATTTTCCTTAGCCCAAGGTTTTGATGAATCGTATGCTTCCAATGATATGGAGAATCAATCAGGGAATGCCTGGGGCAGTGAAGACAAAAATTTCTTTAATGGAATTGCTGCTACTTTTAAAGATGATCAGCCGAGTTTCCATATTATTTTGACGACCTCCAATCATCCACCGTATACGGTGAATGTACAAGGCGAAGGTTTTGATCCTACGAGCACCTTTGGTGGCATACCTGACAAAATGAAATCCGACGGGGAGGCCATTAGCAAACTGGGACATTTTTGGTATGCGGATAAGAGTATTACGGAGTTTATACAAACCATGTATCAAAAGTACCCAGATAGTATTTTTATCATTACGGGTGATCATGCTGATCGCTTTAACATCGAGCCTAATCCTAGTTTAGCAGAGCAATATACCATTCCTTTTGTCATGTATGGACAAGGGATTTATCCTGCACTATTGCCACCTAATGTGGCAGGCGGGCAACTCAGTATCATGCCAACACTGATGGAGCTGATTGCACCAAAAGGTTTTGAATATTATTCTATGGTGGACAGCATGACAACGGGCAGCAAGTTAGGTATTAACCGAGACTTTTGGGTTACTCCTGATGGTATTGGAAAAACAGGTTCTAAGACATTTGAAAAGGTTCCATGGGCGCAAGAAAGCAATGTAGAACCTGCAATTGATCCCATAATGCAAGATATTGATGCAGTGCAAGCGGTGTCCTGGTGGATGATTAAACATGGGCAAAATATCAAATAACATGTTTAAGAAGCCAAAAAATTTGTAAGGGGTAAAATGAATGAATTTTATTTATAAGATGGACAAAGCGATATATTATTTATTGATTCTATATGCTTTGGTATCAAGCATTTCCATTGCAGCCGCTAATGTCGCAATTACATTGGCTGCTGTACTAGCAATGGTAAGGCATATAAAAGAACCAATCACAGTGAAGTATGATAAGGGATTAGCAACGGCAATCGGTATGTTTTTAGTAGCGGTGTTAATATCAGCTATTTTTGCCTACAAACCTAGTGTGGGTTTCCACAGGTTATTCACATATCTCTATAGAATATTCCCCCTAGTGCTCGCCATTTTTTTTATAAAAAATAAAGAACAATTGGTAAAGGTACTGATCGTGATGGGAAGTTCTATATTGATTGCTGATGGCCATGCGATTTGGCAAGGGGTACATGGTAATTATAGAACCGCTTCCTTTAGTTCTCATCCAATGATTCTAGCAGGGTATCTGATTCAAATGATCCCTTTATTATTGGTAGTAGGATTCGAAAATCAATTTACATCCGTGCAGAAACGAAGTTATTTCATCGGTGTGGCTGCGATTTCCTGCGGAGCATTGGTATACAATGGTACACGGGGAGCCTGGATTGCAGCCGGGGTGGTCATATTCCTATATGGTTTGCTAAAAGTCAAATACAATAAAAAAGCTGGAATAATTTTCTTGACTGCATGTCTATTCACTGGAATGCTAGCCATGAATACGCCATTTATAAAAGATAGATTAGATACTATTACTGACATGAAGTATCAATCGAACTCGGAGCGCCTGCTGTTGTGGAAAAGTGCATGGCACATGTTTCTAGATCATCCGTTAGTAGGGATCGGTGCAGGTAATTTTTCTGAGGTTTATAAACCCTACTATATCTCGCCAGAGGCCAAGGAACGAGAGTTAGGGCATGCTCATAATAACTTTATGCAAATGTTAGCGGAAACAGGGGCTATTGGGATCAGTACTTTCCTATATATGTTTGGCTATATTCTGGTTACCATGTATCGCAGGTATCTACTAAATTCTCAAGATATGTGGGCATTAGTGGCTTTCCTCGTTACGATAAGTTTGCTAGTGCAGGGCTGTACAGAGTATAATTTCGGTGATTCGGCAGTAATTCGTATGTATTGGTTTATTTTAGGATTATCCTATGCTGGTTCTCGTATATCATCATAACCCTAATACACCTCTTTCATTATGGTAATTGGCTCTGTCAGAGTAGTTTACTATTTTTGAGCAGGGGTGTATTTTTATTAGTTATTTAAGTACTAGGGTATTGAAGATGGATAAATTAGGCGTTATACTAAGGAGCAGTGGGCTTGTTTGTCTGGGTCTCAGTACCCAGATAGGTTTACAAAGGGACGAAAAGATAGTAGAATAACAGTATATTTAGGAATATTGTAAATTGTGATGATATTGTGCCGAATAAACTTTTAGTGAGGGAGGCTTCTTATTTAATGCTAGATGAGCGAACTTATACGACTATTCCTTATCAGCCTGCTTTAAGAACCAATATCATTTTGTGGGAACGCATGCGTTCTTGGTTTATTTCCCTTACCTTGGTAGTAGTGGATTACGCTGCAGTACTGTTAGCCGTGAGTACTGCTTATTTTGTACGTGGTAATTGGCTACCCTTATTTTATGATGAATTTTCCATACCAGCGGTCTACCGCATGATTGTAATTCCCTTGGCGTTTATTTTCTTTCTGCATTTTGATCGAGTATGTATTCGAAAGCTTTATTTTTGGCAGCAGGCAGAAAGGCTTTTTAAAGCAAGTGTGTATGCCATGTTACTGACATTGGTTATTCTTTACTTTAATGGCTCTGTTGGTGAAATATCTAGAATCTTTATGGTACTAGTTGGGGTGTTTAGTTTTACTTATTTGGCAGTAGGACGCTATGCTTTAAAATGTGCTGTTACCGCATTTGATATACTACAAGTACCCACGGTAATCGTGGGGGCGGGTAAGACCGCAGAGTTACTTATCAAATCCTTTCAACAAAATATGGGGTCAGGCTACAAAATCGTAGGTTTGATTGAGGACGATCCGACGGTGGCGGAGATTTTTAGACAGTATCCCATCATTGGTACCTTTGCCAAGGCCGAAGATGCCATACAGCGCGTTGGTGTACGCAATGTACTCATTGCAGCACCAGGTCTTCCCCGGGAGGAACTGCTTCATCTAGTTCACCGCTTACAACCTCATGTAGACCACATTACCTTTGTGCCAGATTTATTTGGTGTGCCAGTAGGGAGTATGGAACTGGAGACCTTATTTAATGAAAAAACCGTCTTATTGAAAATCAGGAATAACCTTGCCCAAGTACATAATCGATTTTTCAAATGGGTGTTTGATTGTCTATGTAGCTTAGCAGGGATTATTGTCGTTATGCCCATTTTTGTAGTGCTAAGTATCTTGATCTATTTCGACTCCCCGGGACCAGTGGTGTTCGCTCATCAGCGTGTTGGTCACCAAGGGGACAAATTCCCCTGCTATAAATTCCGCACTATGGTCAACAATTCCCAGGAGGTATTGGCAGAACATTTGGCGAATTGTTCGAGTGCCAGAGAAGAATGGGCAAAGGATTTCAAACTAAAAGATGATCCACGGGTGACGAAGATTGGACGTTTTTTGCGTAAAACTAGTCTGGATGAACTGCCCCAGTTTTTTAATGTCATTAGAGGGGAAATGAGCCTTGTTGGACCCCGTCCGATTGTACAAGCTGAAGTCGAGCGCTATGGGGAATACATCAATGACTACTATTTGGTGCGCCCTGGCATTACGGGGATGTGGCAAGTTAGCGGTCGTAATGATATTGATTATCCAGAACGGGTGCAAATGGATTCTTGGTATGTAAGAAATTGGTCCATGTGGATGGATATTATGATTTTAATAAAAACGATCAAAGTGGTCGTGGCAAAAAAAGGGGCATATTAGGATGATAAAAAAAGGAATTATTTTGGCGGGTGGTTCAGGTACGAGACTACATCCGTTGACAATGGTAGTGAGCAAACAACTCATGCCTGTGTATGACAAGCCTATGGTATATTATCCCTTAAGTACATTAATGTTAGCAGGCATTCGGGATGTCATGATTATTACCACTCCCCAGGACGTAGCTGCTTTTGAAGCACTACTTCATGATGGTAGTCAGTGGGGAATCAATATACAGTACGCGGTGCAACCTAGCCCAGATGGACTAGCGCAAGCTTTTATTATTGGACGTGACTTTATTGGTAATGATGGTTGTTCATTGATTTTGGGAGATAATATTTTTTATGGACATCGATTGTCAGAATATGTCCAGCGAGCTGCACAACAGGACTCTGGCGCAACCGTGTTTGCCTATTGGGTTAAGGATGCTAAAAGTTATGGTGTTGTAGAATTTGATCAAGATGGAAAAGCCATAAGTTTGGAAGAAAAACCGTCTCAGCCTAGGTCTAACTATGCAGTAACAGGGCTTTATTTTTATGATAATCAAGTAGTCAATATGGCAAAGGACCTAAATCCTTCTGAGCGTGGTGAACTAGAAATTACAGATATTAATAAACTGTATTTGGTGCAAAAACAGTTACATGTGGAACAGCTAGGCCGAGGTTATGCGTGGCTAGATACGGGTACTCATGATTCCTTGTTGCAAGCTGCTAACTTTGTCCAAACCGTAGAACAACGACAAGGACTAAAAATTGCTTGCCCAGAAGAAATTGCCTACCGTATGGGCTTTATTGATGCTGAGCAAATACTAAAGTTGGCTGATCCGTTGAAGAAGAATGGCTATGGACAGTATTTGTTGAATTTGGTACAGCAAGGTTTGTAGTAAGAAAACTGTTAGATAGGAGCGAATACAATGAAAAAAATCCTAGTAACTGGTGGCGCTGGCTTTATTGGTAGTAATTTTGTGAGACACATGGTCAATAAATATCAAGACTATGAAATTATAAATTTTGATGCACTCACCTATGCAGGCAACTTAGAAAATCTGAAAAATATTGATATTAAGCCAAACTATACCTTTGTAAAAGGTGATATTACTGATGTAGTGACTGTCAATAAGGTAGTAGCATTAGGCATTGATGTAATTGTTAACTTTGCCGCAGAATCCCATGTGGATCGTAGTATTGAAGATCCCGGGATTTTTGTTCAAACCAATGTAGTCGGAACCCAAGTCCTCCTAGATGCCGCTCGGAAACATAAAATTAGCAAGTATTTGCAGGTATCAACAGACGAAGTATATGGTACATTAGGCGCTGAAGGAACTTTTTCAGAAACAACGCCACTCGTGCCTAATAGTCCGTATTCTGCTAGTAAGACAGGTGCCGATCTACTAGTCAGAGCCTACCATGAAACTTATGGTATGAACGTGAATATCACTCGTTGCTCCAATAACTATGGACCTTATCATTTTCCTGAAAAACTGATTCCTTTAGTGATTACTAATGTGTTGGAAGGTAAGGAAGTTCCCATATATGGTGATGGACTGCAAATCAGGGACTGGTTACATGTCTCTGACCACTGTAAGGCAATTGATTTGGTGTTGCATAAGGGCGTAAGTGGTGAAGTCTATAATGTGGGTGGTAACAATGAACGTACTAACCTACACATTGTAAAAACCATTTTAGCGGAGTTGGGGAAGTCTGACACGCTCATTAAACATGTGAAAGATCGATTAGGGCATGATCGTCGCTATGCCATAGATGCAACTAAGATTCGTACTGAACTTGGTTGGACGCCTCAATATACCTTTGAAACAGGAATTAAGGATACGGTGAAGTGGTATTTGGAGAATCAAGAGTGGTGGAAGCGCGTTAAAGCTGGTGATTATGTGGCATATTACGAAAATATGTATAGCAAACGATAGGCGGCGTAAAATTTGAAAATATTAATAACGGGTGCAAATGGACAGCTCGGTAGAGAACTGGTAAAAAGGCTGCAAGGTACAGAATTTTTAGCGACTGACTCTGCAAAAATGGATATAACCAATCAAAAGGATACACTAGCGGTTATTAACGCCTATCATCCAGATGTCGTTATTCATGGCGCAGCTTATACCAAAGTGGATGCCGCAGAACAAAATCATGAAACTGCCTACAAGGTAAATGCCATTGGCACGCAAAACGTGGCAGCTGCTTGCCTTAAGTGCAATGCTAAAATGGTATATATTAGCACTGATTATGTATTTGATGGTACATTAGGACGGGCATATCATGAATTTGATCAAACCAATCCCAAAAGTATTTATGGCAAAACCAAACTAGCGGGAGAAGTTTTAGCTAAACATATTATAAATAAGCTATTTATTATGCGAACATCTTGGTTATATGGTGATGGCAATAATTTTGTACGTACCATGATAAAACTTGGACAAGAGCGAGCGGAACTCTCCATTGTCAATGACCAATACGGTTGTCCAACTTCCACGAAGGATTTGGCAACCTCTATTTTGACGTTGATTAAAACTGAGCATTATGGTACTTATCATGCTGCCAACACTGGTGTTACAACATGGCATGACTTTGCTAAGAAAATTTTTGAGTTAAGTGGCAATGATAAGGTAATTGTATTGCCGCAGACAACGGAAGGATTAGGGAGACCAGCGCCTAGACCTTTGTATTCACCACTTCATAATATGATGTTAGAGATCACTATTGGTAACAGTATGAGATCGTGGGATAAAGCTCTTGAAGATTATATTTTAGATATGCAGACTATATAAGTTGCATTAAAGAAATGACATCTATATTCCCTTCCTGTCGATTCAATTTATAATAGTTAACTTAAATAATCTACATATGATGTAATTTTTTAATGCAATATATATAGTGATTCCATTGAGAAAACCCTCCCATAGAAAAACACTTTTAAATCCCCTCATAATTTAAAATGTTTTTGGCATTTGGTGTAGAATATAAAATTATAGAACAACTAGTTATTCTACAAATTTATCCACAAGGCAGAGGGGGATTTTAGATGTTTAGAGAAAATAAAGCACATTTAAACCAACAATTATTCGTTACTACTCAGGCGTTCCTATCTAGAACATATCCTGATATAGTGACTTAAACGAGGAACGTCTACTATGTCCGAAGAAATGATTTGGAAAATAGGGGGTACCTTTTATAGGCAACCCCTAATTAAAACGTAAGATTTTTACTGCAATTGTGGGACAAAAGGATGACCTTTTACCGCTATTGCGATAGCCTTCATAGCGTTGATCCCATTTTTCTTTGCAGTTGATACATAACTCCTTACGCTACAGAATATGTTTGCTCCATTCTTGCTGCGAAAGCATCAAGATATCTTTTGTCTTAATTTCTGCATGCGAATATTTCTCTCGGCAAGGTTATTATCAAAAGCGACATTAAAGTCATATATAAAAGCAAGCGTTTCGAGATCATAGTTTTGAAGTTTAAGTAGCAGTTGTAACGCTTTGCTTTTCGTCACCTTGCCTTTTTTATTAAGTATTTGAGGACTTTTATCAGCATCCTCAAAAATACCTCTCTCTATTATGCTATGATACAGTCCTTGCCATATCTGAATTTCTTCCTGGGGCATCTCTAGTAACCCTTCTAATTTAAGAGCTTTTACTCTACGATTGATTTCTATCAGCAGAATGGCCATTTCATTCGCCCAGTCTTGATGATAGTTTTCGGCAATATCTTTCAAATATCTAAGGTTGTGGGCATTGCATTCTGCATGTGTACAGTCGTTGAAACAATAGTATGGTTTCCTATAATGTCCTCGCTTGTCAAGACACGAAAATGGTTTTTCTAAGATAACTCCTCCTTCTATTATATATATGTTATGCTGCTGGCTCATGGCAGTAAGAATAGATCGAGCTGGGCGTCATATCATTAA
>Ga0224518_1000076_pt1 | contig 17824 bp, 19 predicted proteins | sample IRBST25metaG_FD_179891 | JGI IMG/M metagenome (GOLD analysis project Ga0224518, IMG submission 179891) | Peat soil microbial communities from Stordalen Mire, Sweden - IR.B.S.T-25 | ecosystem: Environmental > Terrestrial > Soil > Wetlands > Peat | place: Sweden: Norrbotten County, Stordalen Mire...
GATCATTATGAAGTCTGGAAGGTAATACGGGTAAGGAAAATTGATGGCATTAAAATAATTATGGACAAGGATTTTTTTAATGCTCAATATGTGCCCTTGTTAACAAAAGAAATTTGCGAAGATTCCATTTACGAATATTTGGAAAGTCGGGTGGGGCTGAAGATCAGTTTTGCTAAAAAAGAAATCACCGTACAGCAAGCTTCTGCCGAAGATAAAAAATATTTAGATTTTGAAAACTCTAGTATGACCGTGGTGGTGGTAAAAAGCTACACTTATTTGGAAGATATGAATTTATTTCAATATACGGAGTCCAGGCACAGAGCGGATAAATTTAAATTTGTAGGTTTTGCCAGAAGAAAGTAGAATTTTTGCTGTGGTCAGCATTGCTGTATTGTAAAAAGGACTGTGTTGAAAGTAATATTTCAATACAGTCCTTTTTGGTAGTGCCGTTGATTAGTTGTGAGAAAAATCATAACTTTAACTTTAAATAAGCAGGATTTTATAGTAATAATAGGAAATATATCGTATTATAAGGGCACGGTAGCTTTAAACGCTTAGAAAGTTGTATAGGAGGCGTTATCATGCTGATTATTTTATTGGGTGCATCCGGTTCTGGCAAAACTACTATTGAAAAGAAGCTTGAAACAGCTGGTGTTCATAGATTGCGATCTCATACTACGAGAGCTAAAAAAAATGGTGAGCCTGAGGATGCCTATTATTTTGTGAAAAAAGATGAATTTAAAAAGGCTGACATTGTAGAAAGTGTTTTATACAAAAACAATTTTTTTGGACTTAGTCGTCATGAGTTAGAAGTTGCTCGGGTGCAGGATTGTGTGGTGACTCTCGATTGGAATGGGGCTCAGCAAATAAAGAATGTATTTCCGCTTGCGATCACCATTTATATCGATTGCCCTCTCTATCAGCTGGAAAAACGATTGCCAGCACAAGAGGATAGTCAAAAACAAATAAAAATGTTGGAACAAATTGAACTGGATTCAAGATGTGCAGAAGATTGTGAGTATATTGTACGCAATTATGATGGGCAATTAGATGAAGCAAGTGCTCGAATTCTTGAGATTTATCGTGAACATAAAAAGTTAATAAAGGGTGGAGATTGCGAGTAATGTAGTCTCCATCTTTTAATACTCCGGACGTAAGATCGGTTGAAAGGTTTCTTTATGGGGAATGCTAAGAGTAAAAAAACAAACATATAATTAGGCATTAAAAAATAAACATGGGAGGTACTATGGATCGTTCTAAAGCTTTAGGTGAGGAAAGAATTCCGGCATTACTTTGGAAGTTTTCACTTCCAGCAATTGCAGGTATGGTGGTCAACGCTTTATATAATGTCGTTGACAGTGTTTTCGTGGGACATGGTGTCGGCGAAGTGGGATTGGCAGCAGTAACCATAGCCTTCCCTATTATGATTATCTTAATGGCATTTGGGATGTTGGTAGGAGTAGGCGCATCGGCAGTTGTCTCTCTGCGGCTAGGTGAACATAAACAACAGGAAGCTGAAAAAATATTAGGTAATGCTCTCAGTCTGGTGGTCATACTGTCTATTGTCTTAACTACAGCTCTATTGTTCTTTTTGGATCCAATTTTGATCAGTTTGGGTGCGGATCAAACGGTGTTACCTTATGCCAGACAATTTACGAGAATTATTCTATGTGGCAGTCTGTTAATGTACATTGGTTTTGGTTTGAATAGTGTCGTGCGGGCTGAAGGCAATCCTAAAATAGCCATGGCTACGATTTTGATTTCAGCGGGTCTCAATATTATGTTAAACCCGCTATTTATTTTTGTCTTCCATTTAGGCATTGCTGGCTCAGCCTTGGCAACCGTAATTTCCCAAGCTGTATCCGCCATATGGATATTGGCCTATTTTCTGAGTAAAAGAAGCCTATTAAGGTTACGATTAGCCAATCTTGCTTTGGACAAGGATATTGTGATTAGTATTTTTAAGATTGGTATGTCTCCGTTTCTGATGCAAATTGGTGCCAGTGTTGTTACCGTGTTGTTTAACTTTAGCTTATTAAAATATGGTGGTGAGCTAGCGGTAGCGTCTATCGGAGTGATTAATAGAATTGCCATGCTCATGTTGATGCCGATCTTTGGACTCAGCCAAGGTTTACAGCCCATCATTGGTTATAATTATGGTGCCAAGAACTATGATCGAGTGCGCAAAGCCTTAAAGCTGGCTATCTATGCTGCCACCATATTTTCCACGCTGGGTTTTTTAGTAACCCAGGTGTTTGATGAGCAGATTATTCGCTTATTCAATGACAACCCTGATCTTATCCGGATCGGATCTCATGGCATGAGGATACAACTGGGAATGTTATCCGTAATTGGTTTTCAAATTATCGGTGCCAATTATTTTCAAGCCGTGGGTAAAGCTGGTTATGCCATTGTACTTAGCTTGTCAAGACAAGTCATTATCTTAATTCCGCTGATTTTACTCCTGCCAGGGATACTTGGTTTAAATGGAGCTTGGATGGCAAGTCCTATTGCTGATTTTGTATCAGCTATGCTGACGGGGACGTTCTTAATGAGGGAAATTCGTAAATTAGGTGTTATGTAGACTGCTTGTCAAAAATAGCGCCAATAAATATAAATATGGCAAATGATGATGGATAGGAGCATGAGTGGGAAGGCCACGGTTAGATACTGACGGAAGGAAAAGGGATAACCATTCTTTGTAGCAAGGTCAGCGACAATCACATTTGCTGAGGCGCCAATGAGTGTGCCACTACCACCCAGGCAAGCGCCGAGGGATAAGGCCCACCAAACAGGTTGCACACTTGTTCCCGAGATGATGCTCATTTCCTTAAGCATGGGAATCATAGTGGCAACGAGGGGGATATTATCCACAACAGCAGAGGCGATGGCTGATAGCCAGAGGACTACATAAGTCATTAAGTCAAGTTGACTGCCGGTTAGTGTTAGTGCCCACTCCGCCATGGCTGTGATTACTCCAGTAGCTTTAAGACCTCCCACCAGCATAAATAGGCCAACAAAGAAGAAGATGGTGGACCAATCGACTTGTAAGAGTACATTTTCGGGCTCTTCGCCACTAATGATCATCAACAAGAGGGCACCTGTCAGCGCAATCGTAGCCGATTCAAGATGAAGGGTGTTATGAAAGAGGAAGCCTGTCATGGTGAGGACTAGTACCAATACGGATTTTTGACAAAGGGGCCAATCCTTAATTTGTGCTTTGGGAGATAAGGTCAATACTTGTAAACGATGTTCGTCCTTTACCTGTAAGTTTTTGCGGTAAAATAGCAGCAAGAGACCGATCGTAATGAACAATATAAAGAGAGCAATCGGTGCTAGGTGCAGGATGAAATCAGTAAAACTTAGATGGGCAGCACTGCCGATCATAATATTGGGGGGATCACCGATTAATGTGGCGGTACCACCAATATTCGAAGCTATGATTTCCATAATTAAAAAGGCAATTGGATCGATATGCAAATGCTCAGTTAAGGTAATGGTAACTGGCACAATTAATAGAACCGTAGTGACATTGTCAAGTAATGCCGAAGCCGTTGCCGTAATGATTGCTAATAAGGTGAAGAGGAAAAGAGGATAGCCTTTGGTTACTTGCGCTGCCCAAATGGCGATGGCCTCAAATATACCACTACGCCGGGTGATGCCCACTAACATCATCATTCCGATTAACAGTCCAATGGTATTAAAATCAATATCATCTTTAAGGGCTACTTCCTGACTTAATAAGCCTAGTAGTATCATAATAAGGCCGCCTGTCAGAGCAATTACGGTGCGATTGAACTTTCCTCCCATAATCGTAGCATACACGATACCAAACAGGATAATTGCGCCATAAAAGGCCAATGGATGATTCATGGTGTTACCTCCTTGTATTTACAAATAAATATGGAGAAGCCTTGTTGCAGACTCCTCCATAAAATAACAAATATATAATTGTAATAAACATGTTAATGATACCTAAGACATCATCAGAAAAATCATATCGCAATACGCTGGAAAAGTCAATATTTCCCTCTATCATAGAGAAAAAGATAATAATATTGGGATTAATGAAAGCATAAATTGATTATTTAGGCTAAAACAATTATAATTCAAGTGGAACCTATGTTTATACTTAGTGTAATAATGTTACGAGTTTATTATAGTTTGAAAGGCAGTGACCTGTATGAAAGTTAATAATGTGGGATCGACTCAACTGCCTGTACTTCCAGAGCGGGAAACTAGCACTCGGGCGGACAAGTCGTTAGGACATTTTGCCTCTGACTTACTCAAAAATCAAGACGGCCAGTCCCGAGAACGAATGACGGCACTCTTGACTGCAATTGATACTCATGGTAAGCGCCTAGGTGAAGTGCCGACGTATTCTGAACTTAAGCAATACCGTGAAGTGGTACGTCAGTTTATCGGTGAGGCCGTAGGTCGCATGTATACATTACAATCCCAGCAGGGATGGGATCGTAGTGGTAGGCAAAAGGTGTATACGATTATTAAGAAGGTTGATGCCACCTTGGAAAGCATCAGTGAAGATGTAAGGCATGGGCAAGAACGCCACTTGGATATTATGGCTAAACATGATTCCGTGCGTGGAATGCTAGTGGATTTGTATATGTAGAGGTGTAAGCATGAAGTGGACAGATGTAATTGGCCATACAGAACAGATCAGGATGTTACGCCATATGGATGATCATAAGTGTGTTCCTCATGCTGTGTTGTTAACTGGACCGAGTGGCATAGGTAAGTTTATGGTGGCGAGTGTACTGGCAAGGACGCTACTATGCCAAGGGGGCAAGTCTAGGCCTTGTGGTAGTTGTCAATCTTGCCTACAGGTGTCTCATGGTACACATCCAGATCTATTAGTAATTGGTGCTGATGGTGCAACGATTAAAATTGAGCAGATTAGGAATCTGCAAAATGAAGTAGCCCTGACACCTTATGTGAGTGAAAGACGAGTATGTATTATTGATGGTGCAGAGTTGATGACAGTCCAGGCAGCCAATAGCCTGTTAAAAGTACTGGAAGAACCTGCAGGTGATGTCGTCTTTATTTTGATAGCAGCCAATCGGCAAATGTTATTGCCGACAATTATATCTCGTTGTATGACAATCGTTTTTCAGCCTCTCATTGCTGCGGTATTGGCTCAGGCTTTGGTTGATAAAGGATTTTCAGCAATGCAGTCAGAAGTAGCTGCCAAACTTAGTCAAGGGCGCATGGGAACAGCCCTTACTGTACTCAAACCAGATGGTCTTGTTGTACGTAATCAAGCGGCATCTATTATAGAGGGTTTAGTAGCCGAAGGGATGGATTTTGTTTGGAACACGGCTACTAGTTTAGAAAAAATGGAGCGTAAAGATTTTTTGCAATTAATAGGCTATTTTACCTATCTATTCCGAGACCTTTTAATGCTTGTCACTGGGCAAGATCAGAGCGTCTTATTTAACGTTGATTTAGCAGAATGGCTAACAGGGCAGTCTGAGGGGTGGAGTGAACAAAGGTTATTACAGGTCCTCAGAGTGGTGGAAAGTGCTCGGCGGGCTTTGCACGCAAATGCTAACACAAGGCTTACTAGTGAAGCCTTATTAATAAAAATATATGATTTGGCCAGGGAGGTTTAATTCAATGCAAACAGTAGTGGGCGTGCGTTTTAAAAAAGCCGGTAAAATATATTATTTTGCTCCAGGTGAATTTATCTTGACAGCAGGAAGTTGTGTAATTGTTGAAACTGCTAGGGGACTTGAATATGGAGAAGTCGTGGTTGGACCTCGGGAAGTAGAGGATGAAAACATTGTTGCACCACTAAAAACTGTGCAGCGTAAGGCTACAGCAGAAGATGAGGTAAAGGTAAATGAAAACCGCAGTAAAGAAAAAGAAGCCTTTACCATTTGCGAACAAAAAATAAAGACTCATGCCTTGAATATGAAATTAGTGGATGTAGAATATACCTTTGACGTAAATAAAATCATTTTTTATTTTACAGCAGAAGGACGTATCGATTTTCGTGAACTTGTAAAGGATTTGGCGGCTGTATTTCGTACCCGCATTGAACTTAGACAAATTGGCGTGCGGGATGAGGCTAAAATGATGGGTGGTATTGGTTGTTGTGGTAGACCCTTGTGCTGCTCTACCTTTTTAGGCGATTTTGAACCTGTATCCATTCGTATGGCTAAAGATCAGAAGCTGTCACTGAATCCAGCCAAAATTTCCGGTATTTGCGGACGCTTAATGTGTTGTTTGAAATATGAAAATGATTCTTATGGATCTTGCTGTAAGAAAGTGGCGGCGCCAGTTGTTGGTCGTGAAGTCGTGACCGTTGATGGTTATGGTAAAGTTACCTCCGTAAATCAAGCCAAACGAACGGTTGCGGTACTACTTGATAATAGCAATATTATTGTAATTCCATGGGAAGAAGTAGTTGAAAAGGATAATAATGCGTGATACGGATCTGTTGCAAGCCGGGGAACGGATCGATGATCTGGTAATTGGACAACTTAAGGTAATTCAAAGTGAGTCTGAATTTTGCTTCTCGTTAGATGCCATATTATTGTCTCATTTTGCCACAGTCAGGCAGGGTGCTCATGCTGTAGATTTAGGTACAGGTACTGGTGTGATTGCCTTGCTATTGACGGAACGGGGAGCAGGGCATGTGAGTGGTGTGGAATTTAGCCCAACCATGTTTGCGATGGCAACTCGTAGTGTTATGTTAAATCAATTACAAAATAAAGTAGACATTGTCCACGGAGATTTATGTAATATAAAAGAGTTATTGCCAGCTGGGCAATCTGATTTGGTGGTGTCTAATCCACCGTATCGTCCTGTCGGTGGTGGTTTTATTAGTCCGAATGACAGAGTGGCCATGGCAAAACATGAAGTGACGGCAACTTTGCAGGATGTAGTCAATGCGGCACGGTACTTAGTGAAAACCCGGGGACGCTTTGCGATGGTTCATTTGCCTGAGCGTATGTCGGAAATTTTAGTGGCTATGAGTCAAGCCGGGATTGAGCCTAAGCGATTGCAAATGGTTCATTCCGCCGTGGATAAAAAGCCGAAAATGCTACTTGTTGAGGGGATACGTGGCGGGAACCCTGGTATTCAGGTATTGCCCCCCCTTATTGTATATAAGCCTGATGGTAGCTATAGTGATGAAATTCAGCAATACTATAAACAATTTAGATAAAAACAATGAGTAATGGGTACCATTTGTGTTACCCATTACTCGTTACCTATTGTTGATATAAATCGGATCAATGGAAAAAATGTTTAATGCGTTATGTACAGAAGGAAGTGGATTTATTTGCTTGAAAAACAGGGTATATTATATCTGTGTGCTACACCCATTGGTAATCTTGAGGATATGACCTACCGAGCGGTGCGGGTACTGGGAGAAGTGGCCTTGATTGCAGCTGAGGATACTAGGCATACGAGAAAACTGTTGAGTCATTTTGACATTCACACTCGTTTGATTAGCTATCATGAACATAATAAAGTGGAACGGGGACCTGAAATCATCGAGAGACTGCTTGCAGGAGAAGATGTAGCAGTGGTCAGTGATGCAGGATTGCCTGGCATTTCTGATCCTGGATCTGATTTGGTAGCGTTAGCGATTACAGCTGGTATTACAGTCGTGCCTCTACCTGGTGCCAATGCGGCTTTATCAGCGTTGGTCTGTTCGGGTATTGATACAAGTTTATTTACCTTTGTGGGATTTTTGCCAAAAGGCAAAAAAAAACGGCGGGAGATTATTGCCAACTTGGCTAAGAATCCATACACGATGGTATTTTATGAATCACCTCATCATATAAAAACGACATTAAGTGAATTAAGTGGGGCTTTTGGCGAACGTTCAGCGGTCGTGGGGAGAGAATTGACCAAAAAATTTGAAGAGTTTGTGCGAGGCACCCTGGAAAGTTTAAAGTTGAATTTTGCTCAATGTGATCCACGAGGAGAATTTACCCTTGTTGTTGCTGGTTGCCAGGATTCTGAAGATGTTAACATAACTCTAGAGCAGGATTCCTTGCCCCTTGTAGATGCTGTTATGGCCTTGGTAGAAACAGGTATAACTAAAAAAGATGCGATCAAGAAGATCGCACAAGAACGGCAATTACCTAAGCGTGAGGTGTATCAAGCTGTCTTAGGGGGTGACGCAGATGATGCTGCACAGTAGCATGAAGTATGGATGTAAGTGGATAAAAAAAGGAGAGGTTTTTCAACCTCTCTTAGATAGTTTTTACTGTCATTGTATCTAAACATTCTTTACAAACGTTTTTATTTTTGAAAACAGTTACTTCATCAGCATTGCCACAAAATACACAAGAACAAGCAGGTTCGTATTTGCGTAAGATGATGCGATCACTATCTACATAAATTTCTAGGGCATCTTTTTCAGCAATTGATAATGTACGACGTAATTCAATAGGAATAACTACCCTGCCTAGTTCATCCACTTTTCTAACAATACCGGTTGATTTCATAATAATAATTCCTCCTAAAATTTCAACAATTTTCGACAAAGTTTATCTAATTAGATAGTACCAAATCTTGAAAAGGATGTCAACCTTTATTTCCCATAACAGTAAGTTAATGTCCCGAAAAATGAGAATTTTGTCAAGTGGAGTCGAAACATAAATTTTTCAACAAAATAAATTCGACATAAGTGTATATTTTTGGTAAAATATACAGAGTAAAGTAGCGTTTTTTACGAAATATAATGAAAAAGTATAAAAATATAGTGATATAGTACAAGGGGGCTTATTCGGAATGGAAAAAAAATCATTTTATATTACAACTCCTATTTACTACCCAAGTGATAGTTTGCACATCGGTCATGCTTATACAACCACAATTGCTGATACGATGGCTAGGTACAAACGGTTAGCTGGTCATGATGTGCTGTTTGTAACAGGTTCAGATGAACATGGGCAAAAAATTCAGCGTAAGGCTGATGAAAAAAATACTACGCCGATCCAATATGTTGATAAAATTGTAGCTTCTTTTCAACATTTATGGGAAAAACTTAATATCTCTCATGACGATTTTATTCGTACAACCGAAGAACGGCATCATGCCGTAGTACAAGAAATTTTTCAAAAAATTTATGATCAAGGTGACATTTACAAAGCAGCATATGAGGGACATTATTGCACTCCGTGTGAAACTTTTTGGGTAGAACGTCAATTGGTAGATGGCAAATGTCCTGATTGTAAAAGAGAGACCGAAGTGGTTCAGGAAGAAAGCTATTTTTTCCGGATGTCAAAATATCAAGATCGTTTGCTTGCTTATATTGAAGAAAATCCTGATTTTATTCAACCAAGTTCACGCCGCAATGAAATGATTAATTTTATTAAAGGCGGGCTAGAGGACTTATGTGTTTCTCGCACCACTTTTGATTGGGGGATTCCTGTACCGTTCGACACGAAACACGTGGTATATGTTTGGTTTGATGCATTAACTAACTATATTACGGCTGCTGGATATCTGGATAATCGCGATAAATTCGAAAAATTCTGGCCAGCAGATGTGCACTTAGTAGGAAAAGAAATTGTTCGCTTCCATAGTATTATTTGGCCAGTCATTTTGATGGCGCTAGGCATTGAAATACCTAAAAAGGTATACGGTCATGGTTGGCTGATTATGGAAGGCGATAAAATGTCCAAATCCAAGGGGAATGTGATTGATCCGTTACTGCTGATTGAAGAATTTGGACCAGATGCAGTTCGCTATTTCCTATTGAGAGAGATTACATTAGGCATGGACGGTAACTTTTCTAGAGAAGCTCTTATAAATCGGATCAATGCAGATTTGGCTAACGATTTGGGGAATTTATTACATAGAACCTTAAGCATGATTGGACGTTTCAATGGCGGTATCATTGAGGCAACTGGTGATGTAGCAGAAGTAGATCAGCAATTGATGAAGCTAGCTGAAAATACAGTTACCCAATATGAAAAATTCATGGATGATATGGATATTAATGCTGCCATTAAGGCTATATGGATTTTGATTGGTCGCACGAATAAATATATTGATGAAACCGGTCCATGGGCGCTGGCCAAAGAGGAAGGAAAACGAGGTCGGCTGAATACTGTACTGTACAATTTAGCGGAAACTCTGAGAATTATATCCATCTTAATTTATCCTATCATGCCTGTTACGGCACCAAAAATTTGGAAGCAATTAGGCATTCAGCAAGATTTTGCAGGAATAACTTTTGCTGATGTCCAGAGCTGGGGTAAGTTGCCTGCTGGTACTAAAGTTGGTAAGCCTGAACCTGTTTTTCCACGGATTGAAGATAAGCCAGCCGAAGCCATTGCAGAACCAGTTAAAAAGGAAATCAAGGCAGTAGCTTCACCCGTAGCTGATGCTCAAGAAATTACAATTGAAGATTTTTCAAAAATGGATTTGCGAGTAGTTAAAGTATTGGCAGCTGAAAAAGTGGCCAAGGCAGATAAATTGTTGCAAGTCACTGTGGATTTGGGAACGGAACAACGTACTATTGTTTCGGGAATTGCGAAACATTATGCGCCGGAAGAGCTAGTTGGTAAAGATGTAGTTATGATTGTCAATCTAAAACCAGCAAAAATTCGTGGCATTGAATCTCGTGGCATGATTCTGGCAGCTTCCTGCGAGGAGAAACTAACACTGGTTACCGCTGCAGATATGCCACCTGGTAGTCGGGTGAAGTAACATGTTATTTGATTCTCATGCACACATTGACGATGAAAAATTTGATGAAGATCGTGAAGAGGTTATTGCCAGGGCGTTTGCAAGTGGTGTGAGCAGCTTTGTAAATGTGGGGGCGTGTATGGCGTCCTCTGCTCGCTCTGTGGCACTAGCAGCCCAATATGATAATATTTATGCAGCGGTAGGCATTCACCCACATGATGCCAAAAACGCTCTTGAAGCTGACTATGAGCAACTAGCAACTTGGAGTAAACTAGCTAAAGTGGTAGCAATTGGTGAGATCGGTCTAGATTATTATTATGATTTGTCGCCACGGGATGTACAACAAACTGTTTTTATTAGGCAGATTGATGTTGCTCGGCAAATGAATATGCCCATCATCATTCATGATCGTGATGCTCATGGTGACCTTTTAGAAATTCTAAAAAAAGAAGCCAAGGGCGTAAGTGGTATTTTGCATTGTTTTTCCGGAAGTTTGGAGATGGCTCAAGAAGTAATTAAATTGGGATTTTACATCTCTATTGCTGGCCCTGTCACCTTTAAAAATGCGGCAAAATTACCAGAAATTGTGGCTAAGGTACCCTTAGAACGATTGCTAGTGGAAACCGACTGTCCTTATCTAACGCCCCATCCTTATCGAGGGAAACGCAATGAACCAGCCTATGTAAAATTAGTAGCTGAGCAGGTGGCCAGCCTAAGAGGGATAGAGTTGTCAGAGTTAGCGGAAGCCACTTGTTATAATGCAAAAAAAATATTTGGAATTTAATTAAATATGTGGAATGATTTAATAGGTGAGCGAATATCTTAATAGAAGATGTTCGCTCATTTTTAGATATGTATAAAGCAGGTGTTATTGGTAAATAATTAAATCAAATCAAAAAAATGCTTGGACAATAATATCAAGATGTGGTATAATATGCAAACGTTTTAAAAGGAGGGATTGCATGAGTAAAAAAGGGCTGAAAAATTTAATTTTTCAACAGAAATTGCTACCCCTGATTCTAGCGCTAGTCATTGTTTTTGTAGTGGCAACAGGTTTTGCATTTGCCACCAAGAAAGTACAAATTGCCGTTGATGGCTCAACTTTAGTTATTAACACATTACATAACAAAGCGGAAGATATTTTAGTACAAGCTGGGGTAATTTTGGGACCACAGGATGAGTATCATCTATCAACAGAAAAATTGGTGGATGGGGCAGTCATTTCTGTACAACGGGCTGTTCCTGTCACGGTTGCTTATCAGGGCGAGACCAAGACGGTTGTAACTGGCAAGCTAACTGTAGGGGAATTGGCACAAAGTTTGGGGGTTCAACCAGAAACCGTTAAACTAATACCGGATGGAAACACCAAAATTGAATCAGGTATGTATGTTCAAGTTGTTACATTAACTGAGAAGGTAATGGAACGTGAAGTGGTTGAACACGCGACCACCATTCGTCAGCCGGATTCTACTTTAGAAAAGGGTGTAGAAAAAGTAACGCAAGAAGCGCAAGATGGTACCAAGACGGTTACTGTAAATGTGAGCTTTGCTGATGGGGTGGAAGTTAGCGCAAAACCCATCAGTGAGAAAATTACGGAAGCAGCAAAACCGCAAATTATTAATGTGGGTACGCGTGATACTGTTGAAACCTCGCGGGGTGCTATGCGGTTCAGTCGTACACAGATGATGGAGGCGAGTGCTTACTTGCCGACCGATGGTTCTAATTCAGGCATTACAGCGACGGGCATTCCAGCACGTAATGGTATTGTAGCTGTTGATCCTAATGTGATTCCGCTAGGGACTCGGTTATATGTACAAGGTTATGGAGTGGCGTTAGCAGCGGATGTTGGTGGTGCTATTAATGGCAATCGAATTGATTTATGTATGGAAGACTATAATGACGCGATGAGATTTGGGCGAAGATCAGTAAAAGTATATATTCTTGATTAACAGGGAGTATACTCCCTGTTCTTTTTTTGGTAAGATATTGAGAAGATCGATGATAGGTAGAAAGAAGATAAAAAAATGATTAAAGAAGTAATTGTTGTAGAAGGTAAGAATGATGTACATGCCGTAAAGCGGGCGGTAGATGCTGACTGTCTGACGACAGGAGGCTTTGGCTTGTCCCCTTACAGTCTTGATAAAATTCAGCATGCTGATAGCAAACGTGGAATTATTATTTTGACTGATCCTGACAGCGCTGGTGAGCGGATACGGAGCTTTTTAAGTAAACGTTTCCCTAATGCCAAGCATGCTTTTGTTCCTAAGGAAGATGCGACTGCCAAAAACGATATTGGCATTGAGCAAGCTTCGGTAGAAGCCATCCGTGCTGCTTTGGGTAAAGTGCGTTATATGGATTGGGAACCTAGCCAGGAGTTTAGTATGGGCGATCTCATGTGCTATGGACTAAATGGTGTGGATGATGCTTCGGCAAGACGGGCTTTCGTCGGTAGTAGATTAGGGATCGGATATGCAAATGCCAAAATATTTTTGCAACGTTTAAATCATTACGGGGTAACCCGCGCAGAATTTGAGCAGGCAGTGACAGAAATTTAAAAATAAGTAAATTTGGAGGCCACGAAATGACACAGCCGACGATAGCACAAAAAGAGGTCACTTTACATATTTTAAAACGGTTTGGCATACGTATGAACAAAAAATTAGGACAAAATTTCCTAATTGATGAACAGGTGGTAAACAGCATTGTTGAGGCTGCTGGTATTAAGTCTGGTGAGGCTGTGCTAGAAATCGGTCCTGGTATTGGCACGTTAACCCAAGGGTTGGCAGAAGCAGGTGCAAATGTTACTGCCGTGGAAATTGATCGACGCTTGATTGAAGTTCTCGATAAAACCTTGGAAGGGTATGAAAATATCCGGGTTGTGTACGGGGATATTTTGAAGATTGATATCGGACAAACTGTGGGAGCAGCCAATTATAAAGTAGTTGCTAACTTGCCTTATTACATTACTACACCCATTATTATGGGGTTGCTAGAGGCTAAGATGCCCATTGAGGTATTAGTCACCATGGTGCAAAAAGAAGTCGCTCAGCGTATGGTTGCGACTCCGGGCACGAAGGACTACGGAGCGTTGTCTGTAGCAGTTCAGTATTATACTAAGGCAGAGATTGTATTTATTGTAAAACCTGATTCGTTCATTCCGGCACCAAAAGTGGATTCAGCAGTGATTCGCTGTACCGTTCTCGATAAACCGCCTGTACAAGTGAATGAAAAAATATTTTTTAGGGTTGTGAAAGCTGCTTTTGCCCAAAGGCGTAAAACCTTGTCCAATACGCTAAAAACAACAGGTGTACCAGCAGAAACATTAAAGATTATACTAGAAGCAGCTGGTATTGACGGTTCTCGGCGTGGTGAGACTTTAACTATGGATGAATTTGCAACTCTTTCCAATGCCTGGATACAGTAAAAAAACATCAACACGAATAAGTAGCATAAATAAAAACAGTCCTGTTCTTTGAACAGGACTGTTTATTATCATTTTTCGTTAAAAAAATTGTCTAATACATCAAAGCGCCGGTCGCTATGATAGCCGAGATAAACTTTATTTTGCCATTGGCGAGTGCGAGGCGTTCCTTGAAAAACGCTAATCGCTTCTAGGCAGTCGCCGACGATAGTTTCAATGATTTTGGTACAGTGGAGATGGGTTTTGAGGGATGAACCTAACTGATAGTGGGGAATGGTGGTAGCTACATCAATTTTTAGCTTGTGCATCCTAGCTAATGCCATTGATACCGGCGGAATGGCTAGTTCACGAATAGGGATCATTTCTAAGAAACGCCTTGAAACAGCATGGGGACCATGAGAGGGTGTGGATAAATTTATTTTTTTATCTAGGCCCAATTCTTTGTTAAGATTTAAGCGCCATTGAAAGGTCGGATTATAACGCTCAATGTGACGTGGGGGAGAGGGATAACAATTGGTTAAAGCCATATCCGAGTGTTTGAGTAATACTTGGTCAATCAGTTGTAGCAGACTATCTGTAAATGTGCCTACCATATCGCCATCCACAAAAGCGATCACGTCGCTACCTAAGGCTAATGCCACTTTGGCGCCGATCGCTCGAGGTAAATCAATACCTAATCCTTCGTGAAAATAAAGGATTTGTAATTTTGGGATTCTTAATTTTAAGACTTCTTGCATTGTAGTATCTTTGGAACCATTTGTTACTACAATGATATGATCAATTGGTAGTATACTTAAATTTTGCAGAACGGTTGCAATGCGACCAGCTTCATTTTTTGCTGGAACAACCACAGTAATCACGCGCCATCACCTCGAATGTTTTGAGAGGGGTCATAGGTTACTACAGTATATTGGGAGGTTGTTATTTTTGCTACAAAACATCGAAAAAGTCCTTTGGTAGGGCTATTGTTTGATTAAAAGCTTTCTGATTACCTCCTTATTGCTTTGTGGCAGTTTTTATCTATGCTACATAGTATGTAGTAAGTAGATGAGGAAGGGGGGAATTGAGCGTGTCTAATATAGCATTAGGAGATTTGGTTATTCGCAAATCTCATGGTGGCGATATAGTATTTAGAGTCACAGATCTGTATGAAAAGGATGCAGGGCAATGGTATTGTGTACTTAAAGGAATGTATTTGCGCTTGATGGCAGATGCGCCATTGACTGATCTAGAGCTGGTGGATGCTGCAAAACTAAATAAAGCAATTGTAGATCTGGAATTTGTGCATAATGATGGTCTTAATCGGATCATGATGCGGCGAGGGCGAGACCGCAATAGAATGGAGATGAATCGTTCAGAAGCGTCAAAGAAATTTGATTTTTTTGAAATGCCAGGCAGGGTGTTGCACCTTGACGGTGATGAAGAATATCTTAGAATGTGTTTGAAGACCTATAAACAGCTTAATATTGAAGCGATTGGCCGCTGTATTGATGAATCTGCACAGTCTCAGCAGGTTATTGCGCTCATTGATGAATATCGTCCTGATATCTTAGTACTAACAGGACATGATGCCTTGCTTGGCAGTGGGAAGAAAGATTTGGGGAATGTTCAAAATTATCGCAATTCCCAGTATTTTATAGAGGCAGTAAAACAAGCTAGGATTTTTGAGCCCGCTTTAGATGATTTAGTGATTTTCGCTGGAGCTTGTCAATCTTGTTTTGAGGCCATTTTAGCAGCTGGGGCTAATTTCGCCAGTTCTCCTATGCGTGTTTTTATTCACGCTTACGATCCAGTATTTATTGCTGAAAAAGTCGCTTTTACCCCCATCAATAAGACACTTGATATAAATGAGGCAATTACGGCAACGGTTACAGGAATTGAAGGAGTGGGTGGGATTGAAACACGGGGAAAATTTAGACTAGGTTTGCCAAAGACGCCGTATTAATTAGAGCATTAGTTTCATAGATGGAGTGGTTAACGAATAAAGGCGCAATAGCTAATTGCGTCTTTATTCGTTAGCGGTCGTTGTCAAGATAGTTGTCACTTAAACTTTTTTTAGGATATATTTATTTTGACATTCTGGTTATCATCAGTCTGAGATTTTTCAGGATTAAGCCATACTTCATTATGGATAGACCAATCCCTTGTTTGGCGTGTCCAACGGTCTGGATTCTTAGCTTTTGCAGTCTCATAAAGTTGATGACGTTTATCTAGTACTTCTTCCCCCTGACCACTATGACGCTGATATGGCGTAAGAAATTTGATTCCGCTATGGCAATGCTTATAGTTATACCAATGAGAAAATTCCTTCACCCATATTCGAGCATCCTTAATATCAGCAAAACCGCCTGCTGGATAACTTGGACAATATTTGCAGGTTCGGAAGATAGCCTCTGAATAGGGATTATCATTGCTGACTCTAGGCCGGCTTCTTGAAGGGGTAATCCCTAGTTGATATAGGGTTTCTAGCATTGATGCTCCCTTCATAGGGCTACCATTATCCGAATGCAACACCAATGGCTCATTCTGCCTAGTGATATTTTCAGCCATAACTGTTCGGCGAATCAAATGGCTTGCATGCTCCGCCGTTTCTTCTATCCATACTTCCCAGCCAACGATCTTGCGGCTAAAGATATCCAAAATGAGATATAAGTAAAAGTACAGACCTTTAGCAGGCCCAGGCAAATAAGTGATATCCCATGACCATACTCGATTCGGTGCAGTCGCACAATGCGTTGATTTTGGTTTTCTAGAAGGAGTCTTGCTACGACCACGATGATTTTGTTCGTTGGCTTGGTGCATGACACGATACATGGTGGATTCTGAGGCAAGATAGATACCTTTGTCTGCAAGAATGGGGACAATTTGACTTGGTGGCAAACTCTGAAATTCCGGTTGGTGCATGGTTTTTAAAATCGTTTGACATTCTTCTTCTGTAAGTTTGTTTGAAGGTGCAGGGCGCGTTACCAAAGGTCGTTGATCTTCTTTTAATGCCCCGTCTTTACACCATCGTTGTAAAGTCCGTTGTGATAAACCAATTTCCTTGCAAGCCAGTTTCTCACTAGCTCCATTTGATACAGCTTCTTCTACCAGCTCAATGATAATAACGCGATTTGCAGTGCTGGTCAGACTTCCTCGTCCTGATATCCCCAGATCGCTTCTGCCTTTTTTCTTAACACTAGGATAGCTGCTGTTTCAGCGAGTGCTGCATCCTTGCGCTGAAGTTCTTTCCGTACCTGCTTCAGTTCCTTTTCTCTTTCTTTTTCTCGTCGTTGTGATGAAGCTAGTTCTTGCGCCACACCACCATTAGCCTGCATACAGTTATCTTGCCACGATTTGACCTGTTCAGCATACAAGCCTTTCTTACGGCAGTATTCTGCAAGTTCTATTTCGTTTAGCGTTGCTGTTTCAATGACGATGAGAAATTTATCGCGAGTACTCCATTGTTGGCTCCGTTGTTCTCCCGCAGGAGCTGCAATCCCTTTATTTCGAATATCAGCCCGCCATTTTTTTAGAGTTCCTTCCGGTATACCTGTTTCCTGTTGGATTTGGCTGAGAGGCTGGTTGTTTGGTGGTATCATTTTTGCAACAATTGATTGTTTTAATTCTTTTGAATAAGCCATCTGATTGTTCCTCCTGCGTATTCTTTATCATAGGATACTTTATTTTTTTTCCTACGACAACTATCCTAACACAGGGGGTTAGCGAGATAAAATAAAGGGCTAAGAA
>Ga0224518_1000077_pt1 | contig 17610 bp, 12 predicted proteins | sample IRBST25metaG_FD_179891 | JGI IMG/M metagenome (GOLD analysis project Ga0224518, IMG submission 179891) | Peat soil microbial communities from Stordalen Mire, Sweden - IR.B.S.T-25 | ecosystem: Environmental > Terrestrial > Soil > Wetlands > Peat | place: Sweden: Norrbotten County, Stordalen Mire...
ATCCTCGTGTCGGCAGTTCGATTCTGTCCTAAGGCACCATTTATTATGCGGGAATAGCTCAGCGGTAGAGCATCGCCTTGCCAAGGCGAGGGTCGGGAGTTCGAATCTCCTTTCCCGCTCCAATTTTCGGCGGCATAGCCAAGTGGTAAGGCAGAGGTCTGCAAAACCTCTATTCCCCAGTTCAAATCTGGGTGCCGCCTCCAATTTAATTAAGATTTCATATTTGCGAGGGTGGCGGAATCGGCAGACGCACCGGACTTAAAATCCGGAGGGTGGTAACGCCCGTGGGGGTTCAAGTCCCCCCCTTCGCACCAATCTTAAATTAAAGAAAAATTGTAGTTAGAATTTAATAGCACATATTTGAGGGGTTTTTGATTTTTAATCAAAAACCCCTTTTTAGGTATACTAATTTTAGCGAGTTAACAAAAATTAAGTAGGGTTTTATCTTACATTAAAATCAGAAGTTTGCTGATATCAGACTTTTCGTTATAATGAGATAATATAAACATAATTTAGGTTATAGAGAGAAGGAGAGTGTGGGGTAGTATGAAAAACAAAAGAAATCATTGGAAACGCTTGATGGTAGCAGGTCTAGCTGCGATTACCTTGACAACAGGGGCAAACTTAGTTAACATGCAACAGGCACATGCACAAGTATCATGGGACGGATTTGTGTTTGAAGGTCATCGTGGCGGTCGCGATGCTCGTCCAGAAAATACTCTAATTTCTTTTGCCTACGGCATGGAGATGGGCGAAACCACATTAGAAATGGATATGCAATTGACAAAAGATGGACATATTGTCATCAGTCACAATCCATTCATGGCTCCTTGGTTAGCTAAAGGTCCAGATGGAAAATACGTTGAAAAAGAATTCCAACATGATCTACGTTTAATGACCTTGGATGAAATCAAACAATATGATATTGGCACGATGAATCCAAACTACCCTGGCTATGAAGACTATTATCAAAGTCACGGCAAAACTCAAATTTCCGTTCCAGGTACTAAAATGCCGACTCTAGAAGAAGTATTTGAATTAGCCAACTCTTATGGCAATACTAAAATTCATTTTGATATCGAAACTAAATCCTATGCCGATCCTGCCGATCCTGGTTACAAAGACTGTCCAGATCCTGCCGTATTTGTAAAAGCAGTAGATGATATTGTTAGAAAATATAACATGCAAGATCGTGTTACCTTGCAGACTTTTGACTGGCGTACTATTGTTGAAATGAAAAAAATTGATCCCAAAATCACCACAGTAGCATTGGTAAATGAAGAGCCTGACTGGGGTTGGATGGAAGGCTGTTACCTGAAGATTGGTGATAAGAAGGCTTCTCCTTGGTTGGCAGGTATTAACATCAACAAAAAACCTTACTATGGTGATTATATGAAGGCAGCTCATGACATTGGTGCTGATGCTGTATCTGTTTACTATGGCGAATTATCTCCTAACCTTCTTGATGAAGCACACAAATTGGGTATGCATGTGCTATGTTGGACTGTAGATAATGAAAAAGCTATGAACATGCTGATCGATATGGGTGTTGACGGAATTATTACCGACAAACCTTGGATGCTGAAAAAAATTCTAGTTCAACGTGGCATCCCTACTAACGAACCAACAGTTAATGTTAATAGCCCATACCACACTGGCACTGCTATTAATGACACTGAAGGCAAGAAATTAGAAAATGGTGGAGACGCTGCTCATTGATTTATAATCTAAAAAGGGATGCTCTTACAAGAGCATCCCTTTTTAAATTATAGATAAGACATCTGAAAAAAATAAGTAGTCATAGATTCTGGGGCGTTTTATACTAAGCGAAGAACCATAACTTGTGCGTAGTGCAAAATAGACAATAATCTGGCTAGCTATTTTTTTAGATGCCTAAAGTAAGCGGTGAAATGTTAACTAAGCTTGCCCTGCAAAAATTAGATATACCAAAATAGCATTTTTGAAATTTAATGCATAAGTTTGTAATCGCAAAAAGTAGTCGTTATCACTATAAAAGTGGTAGCGACTAGCTTTTTGCGATGGTTATGGTTGTGCTGGATGGAGAGTTTTAAATAATTGTGTTAGTTGGCCACCAATCATGGTTGAAAATGTATCAACAAGTGACAATGTTTCTGTATCAGCGGGCCGAGTGAGTGATTGGTCGATTATGTAAGTGTTAGTTGATGCAGAAAAAACTTTCAAGTCAAGAGAAACATCAAGAGGGTGAATGGTGAATAACATTACATAATTAACATGTGCAGTAGCAGCGTAGGGTGATAACAAATCTACAGTAGCTGAAGAAGTATTTGTAATGCCATAGCGGGTTAGATCCTGGATAACGCCATCGCCAGATTGAACTTCGCTACCTAAAAATAAAGCATTTATTTTAAAACGTAGGATTTCATTTAACGCTTTGTTTAACATATCAATACCAGGGATATAATGACCTGATGTATCAATATAGAGAGCTACTGCGATCGTTGAGTTTTCAGCGACTGGTGCGGCTAGGCATACTCCGATGTTTACTAACATCACCATAACTAATAATAATAAATTTTTTTTTGACATGAAAGCACCTCAGTTAAATTATTTTATATTATAACAGGGAGAAGTCTGTTTTCTGGCTGTAGTTATCATGTTTTTACTAGTTGAGTGGAACTAAAAATGTTATAATAATCAGCGAGGGTAAAATGCATACCACGCGATCGTTTAAAGGAGATTTCTATACTAAATGAAAAATAATGTATATGATCTGGTACAGATATTTTATAATGAAGGTCTGTTAGAAGAATCTGTGATAAAGCAAGAATGGGTTGAGGGCTTCCTCAGGCAAAAAGCCTGGCAGGGAATTGATGATGAACAACTTAAAAATTTATGGAAACAAATACAAAATTTTATAATATATTTAAATTATGCTGACAATGAAGATTTGGATGAAATAACCTTGCCAGAATATAGTTTGGCAATTGAATGGTTAGACGAACATATGGCTGATTTTAAGGCAACGTTAAAGTCGGTTCGTCATATTTTTGAAGTACTTATGGAGTTTTACACTTATTTATTTGAACGAAAAATCATTACCAATATGAATGAAATTAAAGCTGCCGCACAACAAATTACAGGAGGCAAGAAATTAAATCTGATCAAAGCCGATTCAATGCTTGATAAGTTGACATTATTTGAAGATGATATGGAAAATGTATCTACTTCTAATTTTGAAATAAGTGAGGAACTGGGGAGCGTTATTGGGGAAGCTACGGAAAGGCTCATGCTTAAACTAGGCAAATATTTTCACGGCAAAAAATTTGCTGAAGATTTTGAGCGTGCTTTATATTTATATATCGGCCCATTTGAGAAAGTGTCAGAAGAGGTTGAAGATGAATTTTGGCTAGGTTTTTGGGATTATTTTTTGTTTGATTATCATCTGCTGGAGAGCGATAGCAAGCCATTAGAACACTTTAATAGGCTTTGTGGTGAGAAGCTTAATGCAGATGAGCATCGGATATTGCAAGAGTTGTTGAATTCTAAGTTTACTGTATTTTACATCCATAAAGTATTAAATGCAAATTCTGTGGAGTGCGTTGATTTATTTACGGGAGAACTATTCAACTTACCCCTACTTGATTTTAATTACAAATCATTGAAGAAACTATTATTTTTTGGACATATTTTCCCTACTGGCTTGGTAATGATTAATTATTTAACTAGTATTGAAATGAGCGTTAATCTGCGGCGTCGCATTAAAGATGAAGTAAGTAGGCAAAAAGAAATTTTTGCAATTCAAATGCCAAGTGCTACGTTGCAAGACTTTTTTGATCGTCATGCCTTAGTCATTAGGCATACGGTGCGCATTTTGGTCACATTAAGCAAATTGAATGTGACATCCGTAGCCCAATTAGAACGTAGTTATCCAGTGGTGGAAGCCAAACGTTTACCCAATCAAGCTGTAATTGATGTACTGGGGGAATTGGTTAGGGTTTACGGTTTATCATTACATGATCAAAAATTACTTGAAAAAATTTGGTATGATTTCTGCCAGCTTAGTGTGATTACGATGCGTAAACCGGCTACTTGGGCAGCTGCTATATTTTATGCATATGCAGAGATTAATCGCATTAACAATATTATAGCCAGGGATCTTGCTGACCGTTTAGATATATCTACTGCCAGTATTCATAAGAATCGGCTACAACTGGAGAGCGTATTACAGTTGCAAGCCTTTGATGCACGTTATTTAAGTGAAGAGGGATTTGTAATATCCTTGTTTGAGCATTGATATAGGATAAGCGTGTTAAAAAAATGCAACGTCAGGGGTGATATAATTTTGAAGTGTATAGTGTGTGGCGATGAAGTAGAAGATGATGAACAACAATGTCCTAATTGTATGAAAGCAGAAAATAAATTTCAAGTGCTGACCCTAGCAGAAAAACTTCAATTTAACGGTGTTACTCTGGAGCAAGGCTCGGAACAACAAGGCGAGAATGAATTTTACAATGCTAATCAGCGAATCTATAGCGGACAATTTAACGTCATCAATACAGGCTTTTTTACTAAACTAATATTGGGAATTGCTTTCTTAGGACTGCTATTTGTGGCATTACCAGTAGTTCTGTTAGTGATTAGTATAGTTAGCTTTACCTTGTTTTTCTTTCGAAAATAATGATATTTGTCAGAGGGATTGTAAATCAACAGGTCATCTTCCTTGTTAATCCTGGTTATTACTTCTCTGTTTCCAGTAAATTTCCTGCCCCAAAGAAGAGGTTTTTGTAGTATACGGGAGGGGGAAGAAGTGTTGACAAATACAATAAGCGTAAGATATTGTGTAAAATATATGATGTTTGTTGTATAATGTTAGTAGTGGTCAAGTATGTATTTGCATTGCCAAAATTGATAAATGAGGGATAATGTGAAAAAGACGAATGTTGCTCGTATTTTGGACGGGCTGAAGATGACTTATGAGCTCAGGGAATATAAAGTAGATGAAAGTGATCTTAGTGCGGAGAGTGTTGCACTTAAGATTGGAGTACCTTTGCCTCAGGTCTTTAAAACCTTAGTGGTATGTGGTGATAAAACAGGTGTGTTACTGGCTTGTATACCTGGTGGTTTGGAACTTGAGTTGAAATCCTTAGCAATGATTAGTAACAATAAGAAAGTCGAGATGGTGCCCCTAAAGGATGTGCAAAAATTAACAGGGTATATTCGTGGGGGTGTTTCGCCGTTAGGTACAAAAAAACAATATACTACCTATATTGATGAGAGCATAATGCTATGGAATTATATCTCCATTAGTGCTGGAATTAGAGGTTGCCAGGTTTTGCTTGCTCCTCAGGATTTAGTTCAAGCTATTAAGGGTAAAATTTGCAAGATAGCTCGCCATGTGGCAGAGGAATAAGGATTGAGTTAGTTTTTGATATGGAGGTATATATGAAATTTGATATTGATGAAGGTATAAAGCAATGTACGGGCTATTGCCGACTTGGTTATATTGTGATTCGTAATGTTAAGGTGCAAGGCGCACCTCCAGTGTTAGCTCAGAAACTTTTTCAATTACAAACAGCCTTAGCGGCACTTTATAATATAGATGGATTGGCAAAGGTACCTCAACTGGCAAGAGTGCGTAGTGTGTATAATCAAAATAATTTTGATGCAACCCGCTATACTTTGGATGCAGAGATGTTGGTGCGGCGAATTTTGCAAAATAAAGATGCTTATTATGTTAATAGTGCGGCAGCTGCAATCAACTATTGTTCCCTTAAATTTTTATTACCAGCTGGTGTATATGATTTGGATCAAATAAATGGCAATATTACATATGGCCTGCCTTCGGAAGACAGTTATTTAAATAGTAATGGCAAGACGATTGCTACTGATGGTCAGCCATTTTTGTACGATAATAGCGGGATTTTTGGCAATGCGAATACGCAAACTAGGCGTACAGCGGTTACATTGTCTACAAATAATCTTTTGGCAGTAGTATATGCAAATGAAAAAGTCACTACCGAGCAACTTCTAAATATCCTTGACTTTACGAGGAAAAAACTGACTCTTTATAATGAAGGGATCGTAGAATTGCAAGAGATTATTGGCGTTGTATAGGACTGGAGAAAGGGAGTTTTTGTATGTATATTAGTACTCGTGGAGAAAATCATAATTTTTGTGCAGCGGAAGCGATTAAAGCAGGAATTGCTACTGACGGTGGATTATTTGTGCCAATGAGTGTGCCGAAAATTACGGCAAAGTGGCTGACTGAATTAATAAATATTGATTATAGAAAACGGGCCTTTAAGATACTCCAGTTGTTTTTGACTGATTATAGCGATGAAGAATTAACGTTGTGTATTGAAACCGCTTATACGACTGCTAAATTTGATGATGCTGCCATCGCGCCCCTTGTGCCAATCAGTGATAATAAATTTGTCCTGGAGTTGTGGCATGGGCCAACGAGTGCCTTTAAAGATATGGCCTTGCAAATATTACCCCAATTATTGTCCACAGCTTTGCGCAAAACCAATGAAAACGGTGAGATTGTAATTTTGACAGCAACCTCTGGTGATACAGGGAAAGCTGCGCTGGAAGGCTTTAAAGATGTGGAGCAGGTGAAAATTATCGTTTTTTATCCCCATGATGGTGTGAGTCCCATTCAGCGGTTGCAGATGGTGACACAGACTGGTTCCAATGTGAATGTTGTAGCGGTACGTGGTAATTTTGATGATACGCAAACGGGCGTAAAAAATATTTTTAATGATGTTACATTTAATGACGAGCTCAGGGTTCAAGGTTTTCAATTATCCTCAGCAAATTCCATTAATTGGGGGAGGCTTGCGCCGCAGATTATCTATTATTTTAGCGCTTATGCTGACATGGTCAAGAATGGTTATTTGCAACAAGGGAAACCAGTAAACTTTGTTGTGCCAACAGGAAATTTTGGTAATATCTTGGCTGGTTATTATGCGAAACAGATGGGCTTACCCATTGGAAAATTAATCTGCGCTTCCAATAGCAATAATGTATTGACTGAGTTTTTGCGGACGGGTGTGTACAATCGAGAACGCATTTTCCACAAAACAGCATCACCATCCATGGATATATTAATTTCTAGTAATTTAGAACGTTTGTTATATTACATTACAGATGGCGATACCGTGCAGGTAAGCCGTTTTATGTCAGAACTGAATGACGCGGGTCACTATAATGTGGGCGAGGAGTATTTGGCAGCCATTCAGCAAACCTTTTGGGCTGATTGTGTTGATGATCATGACACGTTACGGATGATTCAAGATATTTATGAAGAGTATAATTACCTAACTGACCCCCATACTGCGGTTGCTTGGCAGGTGGGAGAGCGATATCGTCAGCAAACTGGTGATGAGGCCCCGCAAATTATTGTGTCTACTGCTAGCCCCTTTAAGTTTAATGAAAGTGTATTAACAGCGATTGATGATGTAGATACCATGAGTGAGAAAAATGAGTTTGTAATGCTTGAAAAATTGTCAGAATTAACTGGGTGCCTAGTGCCGGCGGCCCTTGCTGCTTTAGAGAATGCACCAGTTTGCCATGAGATGGTTTGTGAGAAACAAGATATGGCGACGGTCATAAAGCACATATTATATAGCAATAAATAAGCAACAACAAAGTAGAGACTTGGCTCATGCCAAGTCTCTTTTTATTACATGTAGGGGTAACATTGTTGTTAGCGCGCTTTATACATAAAATGGGATAGGTTTTTTAGGTAATAAATAGTACAGGGTAAGTATATAGTGTAAGGATAAAGGGGTTTATCTGGTGTTTGAACAGGGCTCACTATAAAGGGGGAAGGAAAGTGGAGATCAATACTGAAATTGATTGTACAAATCAGGTTCATTACAATTTGGCTCCAGCTGAATTAGTGGAAATGTCTTTGCGTAAGGAAGAAGGTGTATTAACTGCTAGTGGTGCGCTGCGCGTCCAAACTGGTAAATACACTGGGAGATCACCTAATGATAAGTTTATTGTAGATTCAGCGGTGGTGTATAACGAAATTGATTGGAGCAGTAATAAACCTTTTACTGAGCAGAAATTTGAAGAGTTATATGCTCGCATGATGCTATATTTGAAGAATCGGGAACTATTTGTTTTTGATGGCTGTGTAGGTGCTGATGAGCAGTACAATATTAATGTCAGGGTAATCAATGAATTTGCATGGCAAAACTTGTTTGTTCATCAACTATTGATTCGTACAGAGTCTAGTGAGCAGGAGGTTTGCCCAGATTTCAAAATTATCTGTATGCCTGGTTTTAAAGCTGCGCCGGAAACGGACGGTACACATTCAGAAGCCTTTATTATTATTAATTTTGAGAAGCAGATCGTACTAATTGGTGGCACTCATTATGCTGGAGAAATGAAGAAATCTATTTTTACTATTATGAATTACATACTGCCTCGCCAAGGTGTACTGTCAATGCATTGTTCAGCGAATGTGGGAAGCAATGATGAAGTTGCCCTGTTTTTCGGTTTAAGTGGTACAGGGAAAACCACATTATCAGCTGATCCCCAGCGGAGGCTGATTGGTGATGATGAGCATGGTTGGAGTGATGGAGGGGTCTTCAATATTGAAGGTGGTTGCTATGCGAAATGTATTGGACTACGCTATGAAACAGAACCACAGATCTGGAATGCCATTCGCTTTGGCTCAGTAGTAGAAAATGTTGCGATTGATAATAAAAGCCGCATTATAAATTATGATGATGGGAGTATTACGGAGAATACTCGTGCGGCATACCCTGTGGATTTTATTGACAATGCTCTGATTCCTGGAGTGGCAGGCCATCCACGCACGGTGGTATTTTTGACAGCCGATGCTTTTGGGGTGTTGCCACCAATTTCAAAGTTAAATAAAGAACAAGCAATGTATCATTTCTTATCAGGTTATACTAGCAAATTAGCAGGGACTGAACGGGGAGTCACAACACCAGAAGCTACTTTCTCTACCTGTTTTGGTGCGCCATTTTTACCCTTATCACCATTGGTTTACGCCAAACTATTAGGCGAAAAAATTGAAAAACATAGTACCAATGTGTTTTTGATTAATACAGGATGGTCAGGGGGACCCTATGGTGTGGGTAAACGCATGAAACTTTCTTATACGAGAGCCATGGTTACAGCCGCCATTGAGGGGCAACTCAATCAGGTGCCTTATGAAGTAGACCCAATTTTTAATCTACAGGTACCAACGGAGTGTCCGGCAGTACCACCAGAGATTCTTAATCCACGTAATACCTGGCAAGATAAGGACGCTTATGATGATAAAGCAACCGAGTTAGCAAACTTATTTGTTAAAAATATCACTAAATTTGGTAATGATATACTAGAATAGTGAAGCAAAGACTAAGGCATCTTCAAAGAAATAACTAGTCAGCTTCTGGTCTATTTTGCGCTAGCCTTCATCGTGATAACCCTTACATAGTCCACTGTGTAAGGGTTATCGTTCTTCGCCTAGCCCCAAATATCCTCAGAATCTTTGACTACTTATTTTCGTTCAGATGCCTAAAAAGCCCTGAATCAAGTTAAGTTGATTCAGGGCCTTTTAGTACTAGGAAAGTAACTTCTCCATTTCATCTAGCATAGTAGAAAATTTGGTTAATGTGATTTCGATTGGTTGGGCAGAAGACATATCTACACCTGCTTGTTTTAGTAGATTGATGGAGTAGTCTGACCCGCCGCTTTTTAGGAAATTAAGATATTTTTCTTGGGCAGGCTGACCTTCCTGTAATATTTTTTCGGCTAGGGTAGTAGCAGCAGAATAGCCTGTAACGTATTGATACACATAAAAATCCATATAGAAATGTGGAATTCGGGCCCACTCGACAGAGATTTCTTTATCCATGACGATGTCAGGTCCATAGTATGTTACGTTAAGGTCATGCCATAGAGTATCTAGCATATCGGCAGTAAGAGGTTCATGTTGCTCGGCTGCTGCATAGAGCAATTTCTCGAATTCAGCAAACATGGTCTGTCGATAGACGGTTCCCCGTACTTGTTCAAGATATTGATTAATGAGATCTAATTTTATTTTTTTATCGGTAGTCGTGTTAAGCATATGCTCTAATAGTAGTATTTCATTGGTGGTGGATGCTACCTCGGCGCAAAAAGTGGTATAGGCTGAAGTTGGATAGGGTTGGTGCTGTTGGCTATAGTAACTATGGATGGCGTGCCCCATCTCATGTGCTAAGGTAGAGACAGCATCATAGCGGTTATTGTAATTTAATAATACGAAAGGATGGCTACCATAGTTGCCCCATGAATAGGCACCGGTTTGCTTACCTTTGTTTTCATAAACATCAATCCAGCCAGAAGTTAGACCCTTATCTAAAATCGATTCATATTCTGGTCCTAAGGGTTTAAGGCCATTGCGGACTAATTTTAAGCCCTCTTCATAGGGCATGTGGAGTGCGACATCCTTAACCAGTGGTGTATATAAATCATACATGTGAATTTCAGTGAGTTGAAGGGCTTTTTTCTTGAGGGCTACATAACGATGTAAGGGGGCAAGATTATTGTGGACAGTAGTAATTAGATTGTCATATACTGCGGTTGGCACATTGTCGCTTTTAAGAGATGCTTCTAATGCAGAATGGTAATGGCGGGTTTTTGCATAAAAGATATTTGCTTTCAAATTGCCACTTAATGTAGAAGCAAAAGTGTTGCGGTATTTGTTATAGGTGTTAAATAAAGTAGTAAAAGCTTGTTGACGCACATCACGATTAGCGGAACGGATGAATAAATTATAGCGTCCTTCACTCAATTGTACGGATTGTCCATTTTCATCAATTGTCTGTGGGAAATCCAGGTCAGCATGGGCAAGCATATTGAAAGTGTTTTCGGACGCTTGCGTAACCTCCGATACCCGTGATAAAATAGCCTCTTCTTCGGGGGAGAGGACATGTTCTTTTTGTCTAGCAAGGTTGTCAAAATAAAAACTATATTCTGCTAATCCTTGCTGTTGTTGACGGAAGGTGGACAAGGTTTCATCAGGAAGCTCTAAAATCTCCGGCTCGATAAAAGCAGTGACTGAGCCTGCTTCAGCTAGTACGGATTCAACCTTGCTAGTCATTGCTTGATACTTGCCATCAGCGGTATTTTCATCTCGATGCATACGAGCAAAGGCATAGAGCTTACCGCTCATGATGGCAATTTCATCTCGCCCTGTTAAGCAGGCTAATAATTGTTCAGATGAATTTGCTAGTTTGCCTTTATAGGTTTCCATTGGCTTCAGACTGGATTTAAGTTTTTCCAAGTCTTGTTGCCACAGATCATCGCTGGCATAAATATCATTGAGATGCCATTTGTGTTCAGCAGGTATTTCACTACGGTCAGGCACATGGGAAGTTTCTTGTAGAGCAGTTTGATCTTGGTTGGTGCTAAAGAATGGGGTGTTGATTGGTGGTATTTTAGACATAGGCACGCTCCTTTGAGTAATGTTAGTAATACCTGAAAAATAAACTCCAGACGGGATATTATTACAGGTAAGGATGTTAAGAACATCCCGTCAGTAAAGTTAATTCTTCACCCACTATATATATTGGCAAAAAATGCGAAGATTCCTGTGTAGTGTATGGAAAAAAAGTAAATTTATGCTTTAAAATAGTTGGTAATGCCTTGAAAGATACTTTCAGCGATTTTGATTCGGCCATCGGTGCTAGAGAGTAGTATTTCTTCTTCAAGATTTGAAATAAAGGCGACCTCTACCAAGACTGCAGGCATTTTGGTATAGCGGATTACATAAAAACTAGCAAACAGGGAAGTGCGGTCTTTGGTACCTAACTCAGCAATTAAGTTTTTTTGCACAAGAGTAGCTAATTTTATGGAGTCAGTATCACCATAGTGGAACGTAGTTGTGCCCATGGCAGTGTTGCTGGTAAAGGAATCATTGTGTATACTAAGGAAGATATCGGCATGAGAATCGGCGGCAATTTCTACCCGTGCTTTTAATTCTTCACTGCCAGAGGAGTCAGGAGAAGCTGCCCCGCGATCTGTATCTCTAGTCAGTACAACGGTTGCGCCATTGCTTTCTAGCATATCCCTCAGGAGTAAACAAATTGCCAGCGTATTATCTTTTTCTAATGTCCCAGATGGACCGATGGCGCCAGGATCATTGCCACCATGACCAGGATCAAGGCAAATAATTTTCCCTAATAGGCGGTTACTTTCTGGCTCTGATATGGTAGGGATGGGGCGGTCTAATGTGTCGGGGGCAATGTAATTTTTGGTATAAATATAAACCAATTCATTAGGGGTATCATAGGTGATTCGCCAATGAAGAGTTTGGGATATGGCTTTGAGGGTCATGAGTAAATCGCGACTAACCTTAACGTTAATCGGTACTTTTTGTCCATCTATGACTATCCGCATTGTTGCACCTTCCTTCCGAGGTTACTTTAATCTATAGTATTCATCAAGTCGGTGGAAGGTGAGTTATCAGCGATAGCAATACGAAAATAATATATGTGAAATGATATGAGGAGATTTTATCATGAAAGTAGTTTTATCAACATTGAATGCCAAGTTTATTCATTCATCCTTCGCTTTAAAATATTTAGAAGCGGTTTGTCGGCCGGTGTGTCCAGAGGTTGTTCGCAAGGAATATACCATTAATAATGAATTACTTACTATTTTAAGTGATCTTTATCAGGAGCAGCCAGCAATTGTGGGATTAGCCTGCTATATATGGAATATCGACATGACGTTAAAATTAGCAAGATTAGTAAAAAAAGTGCTACCTGAGGCGATTATCATTTTAGGTGGCCCCGAGGTATCTTATGATTCTGCGGATATGATGAAACAACATAGTTGTATCGATTATATTGTGCAAGGCGAGGGGGAGGAAATTTTGCCGGCCTTATTGCGAGCGTTGCAGTTAAAGCTACCCACTCATGATATTGCAGGGCTGACTTATCGCAACAATACGGAAGTTGTTGTCGGTGAACCGCAAACCATCACGGATTTAAATACTCTGCCATTTCCCTATTGTGATGCCGATATTATTCCGTTAAAAGATAAAATCATTTATTACGAAAGTGCCCGTGGCTGTCCGTTTTCTTGTAAATATTGTTTATCAAGTGCGACGGCAGGGGTGCGGTTTTTAAGCTTGGAACGGGTCTATCAGGATTTGCAATTTTTCATTAGGCATAATGTGCGACAGGTTAAATTTGTTGATCGTACCTTTAATGCTCGTAAGGAACACTATCTACCGATCATGCGCTTTTTGGCCCAGCAAGATTGCCGTACTAATTTTCATTTTGAAATCGCGGTTGATATTTTAGATGATGAGGTCGTTGAATTTCTAAAAGACGTACCGGTTGGTAGATTCCAGTTTGAAATCGGTATTCAATCGACTTATGAGCCAACACTGGAAAAAATTTCTCGTCATAATAACTGGCCAAAGATTGTGCAGTATGTTACTAAGATTAGTTCCTATCAGAATATTCATATGCATCTTGATTTGATTGTGGGGTTGCCAGGGGAGAGCTATGCTCAGTTTGGTCAGTCATTTAATGATGTATATCAGCTGAAGCCAGAGATGCTACAAATTGGCTTTTTAAAGGTCTTAAAAGGGGCGGGTATTCGTAGCAGTGCAGATCAATATCAGTATGTTTTTCTTGATTATGCACCTTATGAAGTATTATCAAATGATTGTTTAACTTATGGGGAAGTTCGCAAGCTAAAGATTCTAGAAGAAATTTTTAACCAAGTCTATAATGCTGGACGGTTTAAGTGCGCTTTGCAATTCTTGATTGCAGTGCATGGTGGGGATGCCTTTGCCTTCTATCATGATTTGACGACTTATTGGGAAGAACGGGAATTGCATGTCGTGGCTCATAGTACCAAATCTCTATATCAGTATCTATTAGATTTTTGCCAGGTTTATCACCAGCAAGAAGTGGAGCTACTCCAAGAATTTTTAAAGTTTGATGCACTGCTGAGCGAAAAGGGGGCCATTCGTCCAGAAGTTTTGTCATGGAACAAAGAGGCATGGGCGAAGGATAGAGGGGCGTTCTGGAGCAATCAAGAAGGGGCCCGGCATTATGTGCCTGATTATACTTTCACCAATTGGCGGGATGTGAATAAAAAATATCATATTGAAGTGTTTGGTATTAATGTACCTGAATATTTGCAGTCAGGTAACATTGTGAGGATGGACACGCCAATGTTATTTTCTTATGCCCAGAATGTAACCAAGTATCAAATACTTGCCAAGGATGATTTTTGGCAAACAGGGGGGCAGGATTAGTATGCGCTATCATGTTTATTCCGATCACTTGAAGCAACGGTACGGTGAAAAAGTATACAAATTGCCCATCAGTTTGCCCGTTACTTGTCCCAATCGAGATGGTACTTGTGGGAGCAATGGTTGTGCTTTTTGTGGCGAAATTGGTGCTGGCTATGAGAATTTACCGGCATCCATGACGGTAGGTATGCAGATTGCTGCCAATCGTACACATATTACTGCCAAATATAAGGCGAAAAAATTTATTCCTTACTTTCAAAATTTCAGTAATACCTATTTGCCAGTGGAGGAGCTTAAGCAATATATATTGGAAGCTTGTCAAGAAGATGTAGTTAGTATTGCTCTGGCAACTCGCCCTGATTGTGTAAATGACCATTACTTAGCCATGTTAGCGGAGATTAGTAAATCAAAAGGCGTGGATATCAGTATCGAACTAGGCTTGCAAACCGTGAATTATCATTCACTGCAGAAAGTGAATCGTGGACATACCTTAGCTGAATTTCTGGATGCCGTACTACGGATAAAACGCTATAACATGGAGGTCTGCGCCCATATTATACTGAACTTACCATGGGATGATGAAGTGGACGTCATCGAAAGTGCGAAAATATTATCGGCGGTAGGGGTTCACCAAGTTAAGCTACACGCCTTATATATCGTAAAAAACACCCAAATGGCAGAGTGGTATCAACAGGGTGAAGTGACCTTGATTACGAAAGAACAATATGTGGAACGGGTAGTTACTTTTCTAGAATATCTTCATCCGGATATTGTGTTGCAACGCCTAATCGGTCGTGCGCCAGAAAGTAATACCTTATTCACAAACTGGCAAACTGGTTGGTGGAAAATCCGTGATGAGATTGAGCAAACGTTATTGGAACGTGATACGTGGCAGGGGAAAAAATGCACCTATTTAAATGGTAGTGCGGTGCAAAAATTCCTGAAATGAAAAAATTACCGATTGAAGATATTGTAATGACCTTGAAAAAACAGTTTAGCTGTCATAACAATGGTGTTTTGGTAGCGCCACCTGGGGCGGGGAAAACCACGCGCATTCCTTTGGCGCTGTTAGAAGAGCCCTGGCTTGCTGGGCAACGTATTTTGATGTTGGAACCTCGTCGTTTGGCAGCCCGTTCGGCTGCTCGTTATATGGCGACCCTACTTGGTGAGCAGGTGGGAGAAACGGTGGGGTATCGGATTCGCTTTGACACTTGTATTGGGCCGAAGACACGCATTGAGGTGATCACCGAAGGGATTCTTACCCGTATGTTGCAGAGTGATCCCACCCTAGAAAAGGTAGGGGTTGTCATTTTTGATGAATTTCATGAGCGGAGTATCCATGCTGATTTGGGGCTAGCGTTATGTTTGCAGTCCCAAAGGCTATTCAGAGAAGATTTGAAGATTTTGGTCATGTCCGCCACCTTAGAGGCTGTTCCCGTGGCGAAGTTGATGGGGGATGCACCGATTATTGTCAGCGAAGGGATCTCCTTTCCTGTGGAAACTCACTATTTATCTCGGCCGGCAACTGGTCAAATGGAGGTAACGGTTATTTCCACTGTGCAAAAAGCCTTGGTAGCAACACAAGGGGATATTTTGGTGTTTTTGCCAGGGGTAGGGGAAATTCATAGGGTGGCATCTGGGTTATCGGCCCTGGTTCTTGAGGGGAATTTGGTGATTGCTAAGTTGTATGGTGCTTTGTCGCAGGCGGCTCAGGATGTGGCAATATTGCCAGACCACCTAGGGAAGCGCAAGATTGTGTTGGCTACATCCATTGCGCAGACTAGTATTACCGTGAAAGGGGTACGTGTTGTCATTGATACAGGCTTGATGCGTGTACCAAAATTTTCTCCCCGTACGGGAATGACCAATTTGGCAACGGTTAAGGTATCACAGGCGGCGGCTGATCAGCGTCGAGGACGGGCAGGACGCACCGCACCAGGTAGTTGTTATCGGTTATGGACACAGCAAGAGGAACTTACCTACGAATTACAGAGTACGCCAGAAATTAGGGAGGCTGATCTTGCTCCCTTGGCGCTAGAACTTGCCGCGTGGGGTGCTAGGCCAGCGGAATTATTGTGGCTTGATCCACCGCCTCAGGCGGCCTTTGCGCAAGCTACTGAACTGTTGCAACAATTGGGTGCTTTATCACCAGATGGAGGTATTACCTCTCGCGGACAAACAATGGCAAAAGTAGGACTCCATCCACGCCTTTCTCATATGATTGTCGAGGCGATTCCCTTGGGGTATGGCAACTTGGCCTGCGAGATTGCAGCACTACTGGGGCAACGAGATCTATTCCAGGGAAAACAGGGCACGCCGGATGCCGATTTGCGGCTCAGGATTGAAGCTCTTCGTCATGTTAGTGTCAGGGGAGTCTCAGGATATTCTGTAGTATATACCATAGACGCCGGTATTTATCGGCGTTTGCAGGCTGATATCCAGCACTGGCAACAAATCTTTGCGATACCCCAAGATGCAGTAGGGGATAGCCATGCTTGTGGGCTGATATTGGCTTTTGCCTATCCTGACCGCATTGGTCAGGGGCGAGGCAATGGTCGGTTTCTATTACGCAATGGGCGGGGCGCTGTTTTTAAAGGACCCCAGGCGTTAGCAAGCCAACCTTATCTAGTAGCTGCTGAATTAGGGGGAGAACAAAGTTCGGAAAATCGTATTTTTTTGGCAGCGCCGATCAGTGAGGGAGAAATAAAGCGGTACTTTAAAGAGCAATTGGTAGTGGAGGAGAGTGTCGCGTGGAACCATGAGGCCCAGGCGGTAAGGGCGCGGCGTTTTGAATCATTAGGCGCTTTGGTGTTTACCAATACTCCTCTTGTCAATCCTGACCAAGGACAAGTATTATTGGCGTTACTGGCAGGGATTCGACAGGAAGGAATGGGAATTCTTCCATGGTCAAAGGTGGCTAGTCGCTATCGTGAACGTTTGACTTTTATGCATTATTTTCACTCAGATTGGCCCGATGTGTCTGATGCAAGTTTACTGGCAAGGTTGGAGGAATGGCTTGGTCCTTATTTATATGGTATGAATAATCGTGATCAGTTACAGCGTCTACAGCTAGTGGGTGCTTTAGAGTCCCTATTGACTTGGCAGCAACGTCAACAGCTTGATGAATGGGCACCAACTCATATCCTGGTTCCTAGTGGTCAGCGTATTGGAATTGATTATAGCCAACCAGACAATCCCGTACTGGCTGTACGCTTACAAGAAATGTTTGGTTTGCAGCAAACTCCCCTAATTGGGCAAGGAAAGGTGCCACTGACCCTGCAGCTGTTATCGCCAGCCCAGCGTCCAGTGCAGGTGACTAAGGATTTAGCAAGTTTTTGGCAGAATAC
>Ga0224518_1000078_pt1 | contig 17519 bp, 18 predicted proteins | sample IRBST25metaG_FD_179891 | JGI IMG/M metagenome (GOLD analysis project Ga0224518, IMG submission 179891) | Peat soil microbial communities from Stordalen Mire, Sweden - IR.B.S.T-25 | ecosystem: Environmental > Terrestrial > Soil > Wetlands > Peat | place: Sweden: Norrbotten County, Stordalen Mire...
CGATCGGCAACTTAAATTTTCATTAAGGGATGCTCTCATTATATAACAATGTTCCATATTTTTATATAGGAGTGTCACTATCATTTTCTTCCTGTACTTGCTGCTGCTTTTTCATATAGCTAAGAATTTTTCCGCAATATTCAGGATTCGCCTTCATTATTCTTTTATCTACTACTTTAATATTAAAGTACTTCCTCTAAAAATACCTACTTTCGTAAAAAATTTAAGCAACCATATTTTTTTCACCACATTAATGATATAATTATCCATTATTAGACGTTATTTTTGCAATAGCGTAAAGGAGATTTCATTTTGCGACAAATCGAATTAGCAGAAGTCGTCCCCAATATGATTCTGGCACGTAGTATTCTAAATAGCAAAGGAAAAGTTTTATTAGTTTCCGGAGTTACCTTAACCGAAGAATATATCCGAAAATTAAAATTTTTAAACATAGATAGTCTTTTTGTTAATGATGCACAATATGACGATATCATTATACCTGAATACATTTCAATCGAAACTCAACAACGGGCCTTATCCATATTAAATACTACCATGGACAAAGTACAAAAAGAAGGAACCTTCGTCGTCGATGACATCTCTACACTGGCCACGGAGATTGTGGAAGAATTGGTTATCATGACCGATGTAACCATTCATTTAACGGGAATTGCAACCCATGATGATTACACCTTAGCCCATTCTTTAAATTGCGCGATCTATACCGCTTTACTCGCCCGTTTTTGTAATTTCTCAATCCCACAAATCAAAGTAATTACTTGTGGCGCATTACTTCATGATCTGGGAAAAACCCTAATTGATAAAAACATACTCAATAAACCCGGAGCTTTGACCGACGATGAGTTTGCCATTATGAAAGAACATTCCACCTTGGGATTTAATCTGTTAACAAAAAAGCGCTTAGAATTATCTAGTCTTGTTGCTCACATGGCTTGGCAACATCATGAAAAGGTTGACGGTTCTGGTTATCCTCGTGGATTGTGTGGAGGCGAAATTTTAAGTTATGCCCGCTTGCTAGCCATTACTGACGTCTATGAAGCCATCACAGGAAATCGTCCTTATCGCAAGGCCATGAAACCAGCCGATGCCTACAACATCATCCTTGCTGGACTGGGAACTTCCTTTGATGAAGATTACGGACGAGCATTTTTATCTAAAATAGCATTTTATGCACCTGGAACAAAAGTAACGTTAAGTAATGGGGAGGAAGCAATCGTTATTTCAGTCCCCCCAGATTTCCCCCAGCATCCTGTGGTAAGACTCATCACTCACTCTGATGGAACCCCTTACACCGTGCCAGAGGACATTGCCCTTATCAATCATCCTTATATTTTCATATCTAATGTCTAATCATAAAGAAAAAGATCTAATCCAATTAAGGATTAGATCTTTTTCTTTATACTACCATTCCATGCCTTTTTTAATGGCCTCCATATTCACTTCATACAGTTCTGGTTTCTTTTTACCAACTACTGCATCCATGGCTTTTTGTAGAGTATTCATATCAATTAATTTTAATTTAGGCATCAATGCCCCTAAACATACCATATTTGCTAAAGCCGGTTTACCCAGTTCATTGGCAATGTCACTGGCTGGTATGGAGATAATCTTAATATCATCTCGCACCGGACTGGCCTGGACAATGGAACTATTCACAACTAGTACGCCACCTGGTTTGATCTTTGCCAAAAACTTATCATACGAAGGTTGATTTAGTACAATCGCAGCATCACTTTGGTCAATCACCGGTGAGTTGATTTCTTCATCTGAAATAATGACGGAGCAGTTGGCTGTCCCTCCGCGCATTTCAGGTCCGTAAGAAGGAATCCAACACACTTGCAAATTGCCAGTCATACCTGCATAGGCCAATACCTTACCAATAAACATGACTCCTTGACCGCCAAAACCTGATAATATAATTTGATCCATCATAAGGCTTTTACCTCCTCTGGAACTTTAAGTTCACCCATCTGATAAGCAGGCATCATTTTTTCTTGTAACCATTTTAAGCTATCAACTGGCGATAATCCCCAGTTGGTAGGACATGTGGATAGAACGCTAACGAAGGCAAAGCCTAACCCTAACTGTTGCACTTGAAAGGCCCTTTTAATGGCTTTCTTGGCGGCAAAAATATTTTTCGGAGTATCCACCGATACCGAGGCTACATAAACTGCCCCTGGTAGGGTAGCGATGGTTTGCGGTAAATCAATGGGTTGACCATTAAAAGTACAATCCCGACCATAAGGGCTGGTAGTGGTTTTTTGCCCACTTAAAGTGGTTGGTGCCATTTGCCCACCCGTCATACCAAACACTGCATTATTAACCATGATGGTTGTGATTTTTTCACCACGAGCCGCTACATGAATGGCATGTGCCATACCAATCGCCGCAATATCACCATCACCTTGATATGTAAAGACTATTTTATCTGGTTTAGCACGTTTTACGCCCGTCGCCACTGCCTGGGCCCTGCCATGTGCAGCGCCAACAAAATCACAGCTAAACATATCTAAGCAAAAACCAGCGCATCCCACAGGTGCCACACCAATGGTGTCCTCAATGATATTAAGTTCCTCCATGACTTCACCAATGATACGATGAATAATGCCATGGGTACACCCTGGACAATAGTGAAAAGGAACTCCTGTTAATCCTGTGGTTCTCTTAAATATTTTTTCCATCTACGTTTACCTCCTCTGCCACGGACAAATCAAAGGCTTTTACTGCAAATTCCAGTATTTCATTTTCTCCAGGCATCATCCCACCTTGTCGACTATATAAATGTACAGGCATCTTACATTCTACTGCGAGTTTTACATCTTCAATCATTTGTCCCGCATTCAGTTCCACAGTAACAATACCTTTAATGGTATCACGATATGGCACAAATGCTTTTACAGGGAAAGGCCACAAGGTAATCGGGCGAATTAATCCTAATTTAATCCCTTGCTTACGGGCATTGAGTACCACACTCTTGCCAATACGCCCACAAGTACCATAGCCTACTAATAGATACTCAGCATCTTCCGTGTAAAATTCTTCCCACCGCTGTTCTTGTTCTGTAATTTTGTCATACTTAGCCTGCCAACGAAGGCAATTGGCTTCACCCACTTCATTAGTCAAGGAATAACTAGCAATTTTACGTTTTTCCCGCCCTTTGCAACCATCTAAAATCCAATCTTGAGGTGGAAGTTCCTTAACTACACGTTCTTTAATTTCTACAGGTTCCATCATTTGGCCTAAAAAACCATCTGCTAAGATTAGCACTGGATTACGATATTTATCGGCTAAATCAAAGGCCTCCATGGTAAAATCATATAATTCTTGGCTTTTGGAGGGAGCAAGGACGATAGCGCGATAATCCCCATGTCCGCCACCCTTGGTACATTGAAAATAATCGGATTGGGCTGGTCCAAGACCGCCTAGGCCAGGACCTGCACGGTTTACATTCACTACCACTACTGGTAATTCGGCGGCTGCTAAATAAGACATTCCTTCTTGTTTAAGACTAAAGCCTGGGCTAGACGTAGCTGTCATCACCCTAGTGCCTGTCGCTGCTGCCCCATAGCACATGTAGATGGAAGCCACTTCATCCTCGCCTTGCAGTACCGTTCCGCCGGCTTTAGGCAAATGTTTGGATAGATATTCTACTATTTCCGTAGAAGGTGTAATCGGATAGCCAAAAAACAGCTTACAGCCAGCCTGAATAGCCGCTTCAGCAATTGCTTCATTACCTTTGATTAATATTTTCTTCATACCCTTAACTCCTTTCTTACTTCCATATTTCTAGTGCTAAATCAGGACAAACGGTGGCGCACATCGCGCAACTGATACATTTTGCGTCATCCGTCACAACCACTGGATAATAGCCTTTCTTATTGGCTTTATCGCCAACCGCTAAGACCCCTTTCGGACAGATATTCACACATAGACCACAGCTTTTACAATACTCCCCCAAAACAACAACTTTTGGCATGTAACTTCCTCCTTTTTCTTGAAAAACATGATCTTATTCTCTCTGTCAATCTATATTTGACTATTAACCAAACAAGCAAGAGCAATGGAATTTAATTTGCCTTCAGGGGTTTCCACCCGCGAAGTCATCACAATGGGATGGGTTGCGCCAAGCACAATCCCTGCCATTTTACTATGGGCATAATAAATCAAAGCTTTGCCCAAGATATTCCCTGTCTCAATAGTCGGCACAAGAATCAAATCCACCGAACCTGATATTTTACTCGTGATGCCCTTATGTCCTGCTGCCTCGGGACTAATCGCTACATCAAGGGCAATCGGACCTTCGACAATACCCGCTGGCAACTCACCATCTTGGCTCATCTGTGCTAAAGCTTTCGCATCAACAGTAACTGGCATTTTGTCATTTACCACTTCATTCGCAGCCACCACTGCCACATGAGGATTGGTAATTCCCATAGCATGCAAGGCCAACATGGCATTGGTTAGTATACTTTTCTTCTCTGTCAAGGTCGGTGCAATGTTCATACCACCATCGGTAACAAAGATGATCTTTTCCTGTCCTGGAACTTCAAAAGCTGCCAAGTGGCTTAATTGCCTTCCAGTACGTAACCCTACTTCTTTATTCAGTACGGCCCGCAAGAAGTCACTACTATTAATCATACCTTTCATTAACACCTGAGCTTGACCATCTCGTACAATAGAAACTGCCTTTAGCGCCGCCTTCGTAGTATCTGGTTCGTGAATGATCTGCATATCGCTTGCTAGTCCAACTTCTGCCAGCAGCGGAGTAATCAACTGGGCATCACCCACTAAAATTGCCTTAGCAATACCAGCATCTTGCGCCAATTTAATAGCAGCAAGCACTTCCTTATCTTGAGCCACTGCCACACTAATAACGACTTGCCCACGGCTTTTAATTTTTTCTACTATTTGACTATAATTGCAGTACAAAAACAATTCCCCCTAACCTTATGTAGTTTTTATTTTCCAGCACTTACTCATATAGTATATTAATTCAGTACTTTTTTTCATTTTTCCTGCTTGTAAAAACAAAAAATTAAGAATGATGGAAATTATCTAATTATTGCCTTTTCTGTTATAACAAAAAAGGCGGTTTATAAAACCGCCTTTTGACTATTTTTTAGTTGCCGCTGCTAAGGTTAACTCACATTGCTCAAACTGTAAGGTAGAGAAATAATCCGCCAAGGTTTCAGCGCGACGAATCATGGATACACTGCCATCTGTTTTTAATAACAACTCTGCCGAGCGCAGTTTACCATTATAGTTAAAACCCATCGCATGACCATGAGCACCTGCATCATGCATAACCAGCACATCGCCAATATCAATTTTAGGTAAATTACGGTCAATCGCAAATTTATCATTGTTTTCACATAAGGAGCCTGTTACATCATACACATGATCAAGGGGTAACTTTTCTTTGCCCATTACCGTCATATGATGATAAGAACCATACAAAGCAGGGCGCATTAAGTTTGCCATACAAGAATCAAGACCGATATAATTTTTATATATTTCTTTTTTATGCATTACTGTCGATACAAGATAACCATAAGGCCCTGTGATCATACGACCACATTCCATCGTAATTTTCAATGGGTGCAGACCATTGGCCACAATTTTTTCTTCATACGCTTTACGAATACCTGCACTTACAATACTCAAATCCACTGCCTGCTCACCTAATTTGTACGGTATACCAATACCGCCACCCAAATCAATCATTTCCATACGAATCCCTAAGGTCTGATAAATTTCAAGTACTAACTCAAACATCATAACAGCCGTACCAACAAAACTGTCTGGGCTTAACTCATTGGAAATTACCATGGTATGCAGACCAAAGCGTTTTACCCCTTTGCCTTGCATGATTTTGTAGGCTTCGATAATTTGCGCTCTGGTTAAACCGTATTTTGCCTCTTCGGGATAACCGATAATATCATTACCACCCTTGAGTAATGAACCTGGATTATAACGGAAAGAAATAATTTCAGGTATACCAACATGCTTTTCCAAGTAATCAATATGTGTAATATCATCTAGATTAATAATCGCACCAAGCTTCTGAGCGGCTTGATAATCTTCGACTGGAGTATCATTAGAAGAAAAGATAATATTTTCCCCAACAATCCCCGCCTGTTCTGATAAAATCAATTCTGCCAAAGAGCTACAATCGGCACCAATGCCTTCTTCCCTGAGTATGTTCAAGATATGGGGATTAGGTGTAGCCTTGACCGCAAAGTATTCTTTAAATCCTGGTGCCCAGGAAAAAGCCGCTACTAAATTGCGAGCATTTTGCCGAATGGCCTGTTCATCGTAAATATGAAAAGGTGTAGGATAGTTTTCAATAATAGTCTCTAATTCTGCCTTAGTAAATGGTACTTTTTTTTCAGCCATGGTAAATACCCCCTGCATTTATTATCTCTTCTTGCTAAATAACACTAAAAATAGCGGTTTGTAGGAACTATCCTACAAACCGCTATAAGAAATCTTTTATCTCATAACCAGTTACGCAGATAGCACTCCATCCAAACTATCGGATGACAGTTTTGCACTTCTTCAATACAAAACCAACAAAAGGGTACTTGCTACACCCTTTCACTTCGGCGGCTATTCCTTTTTGTATCTGTCATCGTTAGCTACTCAAGATACATACTCTTAATATACCGCACCTCTATCAGTGATTATTTATTCTATTATTTTTTTAAGTATAGACCAATCTCGTTTGCCATGTCAACTGATTTTTTTATACTCTGCGTGGTTTGGCCAATTTTGCTGGATTCATATAAAACTCATAGTCATCCTCACTCACCCATCCCGTGGCCATTGCAGATTCTTTTAGCGTAACTCCCTGCTTTGCTGCTTGTTTGGCAATTTCTGCAGCCTTGTCATAACCAATAAGCGGCACCAATCCTGTCACTAAGATTAGGGATTGATGTAAATAAAAATCGATGATGTCTTCATTGGGCGTAATCCCCATGGCACAATTATGATTGAAAGAATTCATCCCATCGGATAATAAACGTACCGATTGCACAAAATTATAAACTATAACCGGCATAAATACATTTAATTGAAAATTGCCCTGGCTTGCAGCAAAAGAAATGGTCATATCATTGCCAAATACCTGGGTCACAATCATAGTTAATGCTTCCGATTGAGTGGGGTTAACCTTGGCAGGCATAATTGAACTACCTGGTTCATTGGCAGGGATTTTTAGCTCACCAATACCACAGCGTGGTCCACTAGCCAGCCAGCGGACATCATTGGCAATTTTCATTAAATCCGCTCCGAGGGCTTTCATCATACCATGGACTGCCACTACTTCATCCTTGCTAGTAAGAGAATGGAATTTATTCGGTGCTGTATTAAAAACTTCACCAGTAAGATGACTTATTTCCTTTGCTACTAATTCACCAAACTCCTCGGGTGAATTAATCCCCGTACCAACAGCAGTCCCCCCCATTGCTAAATCTCGCATAAAATTAATACCCGCGTTCAACATTTCCCCATTGCGTTCCAACATTCTTACCCAACCGCTAATCTCCTGACCTAATGTAAGAGGAGTGGCATCCATCAAGTGAGTGCGTCCAATTTTAATTAGATTGGCATATTCTTCTGCCTTACTCTGCAAGGTTTGTTGCAAGGAATACATGGCTGGCAATAACTTTTCCTTAATCATGCTTACCCCTACAACATGTATGGCTGTAGGAAAAATATCATTGGAACTTTGGGAACAATTCACATGATCATTAGGATGAACCACGAGAGGCTTGGGACTCGTGGCCAATATTTGAGTCGCACGATGGGCCAGTACCTCATTAATATTCATATTAAACTGTGTACCACTTCCCGTCTGCCACACAGACAGGGGAAAATTACCGTCTAGTTTACCGATTAACAACTCATCACAAGCTGCAACAATGGCCTCTCCACGTTGCTGATCTAGCACACCAAGCTGCTGGTTCACAAGAGCCGCTGCTTTTTTCAAGATTCCAAAAACCTTCACCAATTCGTAAGGAATTTTTTCGATACCGATCTGAAAATTTTCATAACTACGTTGGGTTTGTGCTCCCCACAATTTATCAACGGGTACTTTTATTTCGCCCATTGAATCTTTTTCAATGCGATATTCCATATCTAACACCCCTTTATTTTATTGCTTTCCATCTTACTTTCTTCCATAGATATACACTAACTCCTTTATTCTATTTATTTTAGAAAAATTTATTAAAAAGACTTGCCGTCTTTTTATTTTTATGTAATAATAAATTATTGCATTAACGCATTAATGCTTTACCTAATTAAAGGAGGAGATTCATTTGTCCAAGAAGTTTATTACTATGATCATTACAGGTGCCTTACTATTATCAGTTATGCTAACAGGGTGTAGCCAAAACGCTGCCACAACGGCGCCCCCTGCAAAAGCTAAAGTTATTCGTGTCGGTTCTGAAACTACTTATATGCCTTTCGAATTCCAAGATGAAAAAACTAAAGAATATACCGGTTTTGATATTGAACTCATGAGAGCGATCGGTAAACAAATGGGTGCGGAAATTCAAATTACCAGCATGAATTTTGATGGTCTAATTCCAGCTCTGGAAGCTGGCAATGTGGATGTACTGATTTCAGCCATGACCATTACACCAGAACGCGCAGAAAAAGTTATTTTCTCTGATCCTTACTACAAATCAGGACTTAGCATCATGGTGCGTGCTGATGAAAATAATATCCATAACGTTAAAGACCTAGAAGGCAAAAAAATCGCCGTACAAATTGGTACTTCTGGTGCAGATGAAGCGAAAAAAATTCCTGGTGCAATCGTCAGTGAATTTAATACGGTGGACCAACATAATATGGAACTAAAGGCCAAAGGTGTTGATGCCGTTATCAACGACCTACCAGTTAACGAATATTATGTAGCAAAAGATGGTGCTGGGGCTGCTAAAATCGTTGGCGATGTATTAGATAGCGAAGACTTCGGTATTGCTATCACTAAGAAAAATCCTGAATTAGCCACTAGCATTAATAAAGCATTAGCAGAACTCAAACAAAATGGTGAGTATGAAAAAATTTACGTAAAATGGTTTGGCAAAAGCTCTAGTAAATAGGGTATAAAAAAAGCAAGGGCCGCCGCGCTGGGCAACCCTTGCTTTTTTCTTAGTCAATTCAAGCATCTGATCCATCGCTAATGGACTTTCATCCGCAATTCTTTACCTGCTCGGCATGAATTCCATTCCTTACTGGCAGGAATTAGCTGATAAAAGGCGAAAAGTTACAATAGAGCATCTAAATATTTCATATTGAGGAGGATTATTATGTTCGCGTTGAATTTTCAGTCACCGAACCATGAGAAATTATTAATTTCTCGGATCAAAAACTGTACAATCCGCTTAGGGGATATACGGGATCACTATCCCGAAAGCTCAATTGTTTCGATTACTTTTGGAAAACGTTTTAGTCCTAAAAGAAAACTGTACTCGGCGATTGTGGATAAGGTTTGCATAAAGAAATTCTCACAACTAAACGCTGGTGATCTGGATCACCAAAATCCTGAAATTAAAACGGTGGAAGAACTCATTACCTTTTTCGAAAAAATTTATGAACGTAGCATTACGCCTGATGATACTGTAACAGTAATCTACTTTTCTGAAATAATAGAAGATTAATCATAGGATCCACTACGTGAACAACACAAGGATCAAACTTCACACGCCTAGCGTGAAGTTTGATCTTTGTTAATGATCGTCCTGCTAAATTGCAAAATTGCCTTTTGTAAATACAGGTATTTCCGTTCCCTCAGCAGTAACACCGATGATTTCCAAATCCGGTGTACCAATCATAAAGTCTACATGAGTCAGGGAATCATTCACTTCCAGTTTTGCCAACTGTTCTTTATTCATATTCTCCCCGCCCTTTATGCAGATGGGATAAGCTTTGCCAATTGCCAAATGACAAGATGCATTTTCATCAAATAGGGTATTAAAATACAGTATCTTTGCATTTGAAATGGGAGAATCATAAGGAACAAGTGCCACTTCACCAAGATAATAAGACCCCTCATCGGTCTCAATCAATTTTTTCAGCACCTGATATCCTTTTTCAGCAGTAAAGTCAACAACCTTGCCAGCTTTAAAGGTTAATGTGAAATTTTCAATCAAGTTGCCATTATAATTTAAGGGCATAGAACTTACTACCTTGCCATTTACACCTGTTTTTTTAGGCAATGTAAAGATCTCTTCCGTTGGCATATTTGCAACAAATTCAATGCCTTCAGGAGTGTATTCGCAGCCTCCCAGCCAAATATGATCGGTAGGAAGCTCGATTTCCAGGTCCGTCCCCAATGAATTTTTATAGCGCAGAAATTTAAAGTGCTTCCCGTTCAAAAAGGCTGCACTTTCTCTCAGCTTTTTCGTATGCTGACTCCAAGCCTGGACTGGATTCTCGGTATCCACTCGTACCGTTTTAAAAATAGATTCCCATAGGGCTTCCACAGCCTCTTCTTCTGATAATTTAGGAAATACTTTCTTGGCCCACGACTTGGTTGGTATGGATACCACACACCAACAGTTTTTATTACTCATCAGATTTTCCCGATATTCCTGCAGTGCAATACTACTCACTTTTTGCACCTTGGCCACGCGCTCAGGATTTACATCTTTCAGATTTTCTGGATCAGAAGCGGCAATGCTAACAAAGGCTGCGCCTTGTTTTACATAGGAAAGATAAAATTGTTTCTGCCATTCAGGGAATTCTTCAAATACTTCTTCTGGCGCTTGCATAAAGCGAATTTTAGTAAATAATTCATCTTTATAGCTGATCACTACATCCCGCGCCCCAGCCTGATAAGCAGTTTCCCCAATCATTCTGGCAAAAGCAGCACACTCAATGGGTGAGATAATAACTAAGGTTTGTCCCTTTTGAATGTTCACGCCCGTCTTCACAACCAAATCCGCATATTTTTCTAATAATACACTATTCATCCTTTATCCCTAATGCATTTCCTATCTAGCTATAATAGGAACCACTAGGTTTCACTCCCCTCTTATTCATGAATACCATTGCTTCACATTATCTTTTACCTTGCTAAATGGTATTCGTCATTTTCCATAAAATACCTGCTCGTTAAATTGCCACTTCAACAATATATATATATCAGCAACCCTCACCCCAGCACTTCTTGTACCCTGCCCACAATTCCATCCACCAAACGAACCTTAATGCCACGATGATGAACCGCACTACTAGTGAGAATGTCTTTTACCACACCTTCCGTCAATTGTCCGGTACGCTGATGAGGTTTTTGCACAACTTTCACCCGTACGCCTGCTCTAATATTTTTACGTTCTGTACCATTCATCATAAAATCCCCTTATTCATTTATATTTTTTCCGTATTTTACCCGCCACCATGACATGGCTCGCCGTGCGTCAATATCTTGCTGTATAACATCCTCATCAGGAGGTATTGCAACCGTTTCCCTCGGTATCTGCTCCATAGTATTGGAACCACCAATTTTATTTACATAGTCATGAGTAATCCAAAATCCGTAATTAAAGCCGATCTGATTGCCCCGCGTCAGACTATTACCTAATGAGTAATAGGTAAATCCTTTGGGCGCAATTAATTCCATCAGGGTCGGTGTTACATTGATATGACTGCCTGCTGCATCTTCTGACAAAGACTGTTTGGTAATGCCCTGACCGTATACAATAAAGGGGATACCATAACGTTCATACATACTAGGATTGGGCTCTAGATTCACCCGATCTGCATGGTCACCAACAATAATAAACAAACTGTCAGGATACTTTTGCCGGGTACTCGCAATAAACTCCGCCATTACTTTATCCGCATACCAAAAATGTCCCAGTTCTTTTATAAGTTCTTTATTGTCTTTCAAATTATCTGGTAACCCGGCAATTACGCTATTTTCATCAAAGCCTTCCTGCTGTAAATTCACGGTATAAGGCGCATGATTGGAAATATTCATAATGACATCCAAGGTAGGTTGGCTATCATCAATGCCTCCTTGCACAGCCTTAAATAAATATTTATCATCACAGCCCCAGACATTTCCTGATTCACTTTCGATATCACCCATACCATAAAAATCTTCAAATCCTTGCGCCACCGCAAATTCTTTGATCCGCTCCCAAGAAGTAGGCCCTGCATACCAAAAGCGAGGTTTATAGCCTAACTTTTTCACTTGCGGCGCAAGGGCAGTCGCATACGGCTCTTTATAGGATTCGGGCAAATACGTCAGATATAAGTTGGCGTCCGCCAGTCCAGTGATAATGCCCATCAGACCTGAAATGGTGCTCATCCCATTAGGCAAAAAGGTAGATACATAGGCCGCATCATCCCGCTTAATAATATCTTTTACACCATTAGCAATATTTAGCTCTTTATATTGAGGTAATAATGTCCAATTAGCATAACTTTCCCCCACAAGTAAAAATATATGCCGTGGCTGTTTTAGCGTTGTGCCTTGAGCTTGCCTTTTGAGGTAATCATCGACTTGCCCAGACCCAACCTGATGACCTGCTATGTAGGTACCATACTCAATCATCCTTGCCGGGTCCATATCTAGTCCTGTAGATGATACCACGCGTTCATGAAGAGAATACGCCCGATATAATGCCTGCACATCATCTAAGATGGCTTCATTTAAAAATTCATCCTTGGTAACGCCAGAATTTTCCCAATCAATATTATAAGCATAAGTCATACTACCGCCAAAGCGTATAAAAATCATAAGATTATAAATTACTACCAGCAAACAGGCACGAAAAGCAATATTCTGATACCATTTCTTAAAATGGGGCAGATGATAAGTTGGTGTATGTAACCAGACCTGCAATAGCTTAGATAATAATAGTGCGGTTATCGCCGTCATTACTAAACGTGCTGGCAAGTTATACTGCTGAACGAGGGTATAAAAAATCGCCGTCACATCATCATTCAGAGTGTTAAATATTAATTGATTAAAGCCGGCATGAAATTGCTCATAATAGGGAATCCGCGCATAAAATAGCAAACTGAATAGGCTAATATACGTACACCCTATCACATAACGAATCTTGCCCACTATTTTATTGTTAGTGAATAACCCTAGCCCCGTGCAAAGAACTAACGATAGTACCACCAGGAGTGCCGAACTTTTTAAACTAATTCGTATACCATAATATAATGCCATAACAATATCGCCTAGTGTCGTACCTTCGCTGATGTAAGACCTTAGCACAGCAATAAACCCAATGCGAAATAAACAAAATAATCCCAAGACAAATAGGTATAATTTAAAATCTTGCTGAATATTTTTAACTACTCTTTCTAACTTTGACACTTTTGAAAAAACATCCTTTCTACCAACAATCTTAACCCATCCCTTTAGTTCTATCTTTTTAACCATTATCCTGCATTTTGTTTGATACTTTTCTCGTTGAAGTTTTGCATTTTATTCTCGCAAAATCCGGTATTTTACTGTATTATTCTATATATAGACTATGACTTTTTTCAGAAAAGCACCACTAAGGTAGTTATTGTACTGTTAATTTTCTGTGTTAGGGGAAAATAATATGATTAAAATGAAAGTAGACAAATTAAAAGTCGGAGATATCCTAGCCGAACACATCATAAACTCAGAAAGGCAAGTTCTATTATCTGCAGGTAGCATCCTTTCTCACAAAACAATTAATTTACTTAAGTTATGGGAGATAAGAGAAATCAGGGTTCGGGAAGAACAAGATACGAATGATGACATACGCTTATCTATCCAATTTGATGAAATCGTGGAAAAAAACCGTCATCTGTTTGATAGCATCAATAAGCCAGAAGAAATTATTGAACTCCCAAAAGTTCCAATCATCTTATCATCCATCATTAGCCCAAAATCCTTACAACAATATGATGATATTACCGATAAACTGTTACAAATCTTTACCGATATCGGAAACCTCAAAAACGCAACGCTGTTAACAGGACTCGCCAATGTGATCTGCCACTATTCAGCAAATACCCCTTGTGTCATGGGCTATACCTTAAAACGGGTTCCCAAAGATATGCCTAATGAAAATTTAATTACCCATAGCATGTCTGTTGCTGTTGTAGCGGCAAAAATTGCTAAACTAATGAATTATTCCCCAGAGGAAATTAATAATATTGTGCTGGGGGCCTTGCTACATGACATTGGTAAAACCAAGCTACCTGAACACATTGCTAATCGAATGGGGTATAGCAGCCCTGACGACGAATACATTTACCAAAGCCACGTACAGATTGGCTATGACTTGGTTAAAAGCCTGGGACTTCCGCGTGATGTCATTATCACTTTAATACAACACCACGAATATAACGATGGTAGTGGTTTTCCCTTACACCTCGGCGCTGGCAAAATTCATCCCTATGCACAAATCGTAACTTTGGCCGATATGTTTGATATCTTAATCCATCAAAATGATGAAATCCCCAACTTCTTTGACATTCGCAGTAAATTAACTAGTAATGGAGCCAATAAAGTTAATACACAAATTATTGATACTTTTGACCACTACTTAAATGATTTTATTTTTAATGTCAATGTAGAACTTACTGACGGACGTAAAGGCGAAATTATTTATACCCATCCTTTTTTCAAATCCTTTGTCGTGCGCACAACGGAAGGTGACTTTGTTGATTTAAGTAAAGATAAGACCCTTGCTATTAAAAAATCCTTTTTATAAAAAAAATTGGCTATTGGCGGTGTGCCAGTAGCCAATTTTTTTTATAGATAACCACGCTCTCCAAATGGCTGAAGCTGATCTAGCCATTTTTCTTCAAGCTTCTCTAAAGCATCTTTCTTATTAAAATACTCATCCTCCTTCTCTTTTAGCACTTCCAATACTTCAAAATCGAAGGACTCTTTACCATATTCATTCCACTCTTGTTGCAACCCCTTATTGGTACAGCTCCCATGTTCTAATTGAAACTGGATACCGTTTATGGTTTTTAGATTGGGGCTAGTTTTTATGAACACCTTTTGATTTTTTATGTTTTTTATCTGGAATATACCTGCCTCTGTTTTTATTTCCTTATATTGTAGTTTTAACTCTTTTTTGTGATCCATTTTTTTGCTCCTTCCACCATTATTTCTTTAACCAATACTGGCTACCATCGACCTTGCGGTCTAAGAAGTCATATTCAATTAAATATCTTCTTACCGTCACGTAATCATGATAAATCGGTTTTAAAAGCTGATTGACTTCTGTCTCGCTATAAATTTCATCCGTTTGAAACCGCTTAGCAATCTGCTGCAGAACCACCAGTTTTTGCTTTTCTTTTATTGAAAAGTTCTTTAGTGGCCCTTCCACCCCTTGTGGAAATTGTTTTTTTAGGATCTCGTCTCTTTCGTCTTGGGTGATATTATAACGTTCATCTACCATGGTCGCAGTCTGATGAAAGTTCAAAAAACCTGGTGCATGATCATCTTTTTCCTTTAAGAGTTCCATCATCGTCAAAAACACCTTGGCCTGGCGTTCTTTTTCCTTTAACACAAAACGATGATTGCGAATAGTAGACGCACTCCCAATCTCCATTTCCTTTTGGACTTCTGCATCGCTTTTCCCTTGATAAAACAACCTAAGCAGGCTATTCTGATGATCCGTAAGACCTGTAATTCGTTTATCTAAATGAATCAAATACTCAAACACCGAACCATGGAGTTTTTCAATATGAATACGCATGTATCTGCCCGCTTCATAGAAAACCCCGTCCTCCTGATAAATAATGCCTTTCTCAATTTTTTTACCACATAGCAAGCAAATATAATCCTTGCCATCCTCAACATAGCCACATTTTAATTGCTCCATTGAAGCATTCCAAAACAAATCCAAAACATCCATTACTAAACACAACCTCATATTGTTTGTTTTTATATAAACATTATATTATATCGTTTATTAAATATCAAGTTTTAAATACAAAGTAGCCCTGCTGACTAAAAAAGTCAGCGGGCTGTTTTATCTAAAACCATTCCAAAAGTTATGTTTCCTCCGCATCTGATGCACTTGCCTGCAATCCCCCTGAATTAATTCTGTGAATAACTTCCTTTATCAATGTTAGAGAGATAGAACCTAGCAAGCAAGCTTAGATAGCACCACCAAGATCTCTTATCCTTTGTTTAGCTTTTCCTATCAATTGATCATCAGTTGTTTGGTATCGAAGAAACTGATGAAAACACTCTATCGCTTCTTTATTTTTTCCTAACTTACTAAGTGTATCTCCTTTCCCATAGTAATTATTTGCATGCTGCGGATCTAATTCAATCGCTTTATTAAAATCAATAATAGCTATGTCATATTGACCTTTGGAATAGTAAGCAAGCCCACGATTGTAATAGGCTTGCACATGCTGTGCATCTAATTCAATCGCTTTATTATAATCAATAATGGCTATGTCGTATTGACCTTTGAAATCATAAACAGACCCACGGTTGTTATAAACATCTGCATTCTGTGGGTTTAATTCAATAGCCTTATTATAATTGGTAATAGCTATGTCATACTGACCTTTAGAATCATAAGCAAGTCCGCGATTATAATAGGCATCTGCATCCTGTGGATTTAATTCAATCGCTTTATTAAAATTAGTAATGGCTATGTCATACTGACCTTTAGAGACATAAGTAACCCCACGGGTATTATATCCCATTGCATCATTAGGATGAAATTCAACGTAAGCACAGTATATGAATAGTATAATCACGAGTAAAATCGAGCCAAAGATCAATAGATATAACGACTTCTTCCTAAACATATATTCACACTCCCATTATGTATACTACGAACTTACAGTATCGAACCTTTTCTGCAACAGCTACAGCACTGCAGGCTGCCGTCGCTAAGCCATCCTAATTAATGTTCAAAAATACATTTGACTCTTTTACCGTACAATTCAGTGGAATCTTAGAATCGCCCACGCAATCAATATATATAAACATAGCAGCAGAAAAATGCATCTATTTTTCCATATAAGCCATTTCCGCAGGCGTCTTAATGAGAAGCTTGCTAGCCACTTAGATGGGTACAGATTGCTTAGAGTCAATTACAATCTCTCCTAAAGCTTCCAGAGTCATTGTTTTGTGGTTCGACAAGATTATACCTTCTTCTGATAATCTCATCATAAAAGTAACTACTTGGACTAAGCTGAAATATATAAAACAAGGTCCTACTACAAATCATTAATCCTAAAGCTTTCCCCTGGAGCGTTAAATTTCTTACTGCAAACCCACCAACATTTTGACATATCTTTGTTTTTATATTCTATTTTTTAACTGCTTACAATACACCGACTAACCCATTCTTATAAAGTCACCTAGAACTAATTCTCTTTCCGCAATATCAATAAACACTGATATACCCCTCTAATTTTCGTTTTATTTTATTAATTTCCAACTCGTGTAATTTATTTTATATTATTGAAATGTACGAATTAATGAAAAGAATACTCTCTGCTAAACC
>Ga0224518_1000079_pt1 | contig 17463 bp, 19 predicted proteins | sample IRBST25metaG_FD_179891 | JGI IMG/M metagenome (GOLD analysis project Ga0224518, IMG submission 179891) | Peat soil microbial communities from Stordalen Mire, Sweden - IR.B.S.T-25 | ecosystem: Environmental > Terrestrial > Soil > Wetlands > Peat | place: Sweden: Norrbotten County, Stordalen Mire...
ATATTATCTATATTTATTCATTTAATTGTAAATTCCTCCCTATTTTATTAGGCTTTTAATATTTTTCTAATTTATCAGATTAATCGATGCTAATTGAGCCAACCCTCAAAATCAACACTAGTAAATACAAACTATAAGCCCCAAAAAAAAAAGAAACCTACCATCCTCTAATACATTAGAGGATCGGTAGATTTCTCTTTATTTTGAAATTTTTTATTATTTCTTTATCATAATATCATCCCATAATTCTTGCCGACTGGTAGTTACTGCTGAAATTCCTCTTTCGATCGCCTGTTTTACATCTTCTTGGGTACGAACTAAACCACCAGCTAAAATCGGCAGCCCCGTCTCGTCAACAATTCTCTGCACAACACTAGCAGGGACGAAACCTGGCAACACTTCAATGGCATCAGGTTTAAAACTACGCACCAAATTTAGCCCCGTACGTAATGAATCTGAATCCATTAAAAAGAGCCGTTGTATCACAATCATCCCTTCTTCTCGGGCCATTTTACACAAATGAGTTTTAGTGGTAATAATCGCCGTAATGCCCAGTCGTGCCAAGAAACGAATGCCCGCTTTATCCTTGCCAATACCATCAAATAAATCCACATGTAGTATAATGCACTTCTTATGTTCTTTAGCTTGACTGATGAGGCCCGGTAGACTATTAATATCACCAAAAAGAAGTACTACCCCTGGTACCACCGTATGCGCTAGCGCCGCCTTAAAACCATCCATCGAGCGCGCTGCAGGAATAACCGGACCATTTGTTAAAATTTTTAAAATATCAAAGGCCGCCATGTATCGTCCCCCCACTATTTTTATATGAAATGCTATGCATTCCTCTACCTTTCTTCGCTTGTCACATCTATAATAACCTTGCCTCCAGAAAGAACTCTCCCTAGCAATCTAGCTTTACCGAAACAATACCATCAATACTCGAAAGACTGGTTACGATCTCATTAATATTGACACTAGCAGGCAAGCTCACTCTAAAGGAAATGGCAAGTATATCCATACTATCATCAAATTTAATGTCTGTGATTTGTATATTATGTTTTCCCAATAATACACCGATTTCTCCAACTTGCCCTGGCTTGTCAACTGTGGTAATTAACAAATCTACCAAGGAATGATAATCTTTATGTTCTACTCTAGATAAAATAGCCAATGTTAATAGAACCAAGCCTGTGGTCATAAATGCTCCTATGTAATAACCACTACCGACAGCCAAACCAACCCCAGCTACCACCCACAAACTAGCTGCAGTCGTTAAACCTCTCACTGTCGGACCGTTCTTGATAATGCTGCCAGCACCCAAAAAACCAATGCCACTTACTACCTGAGCTGCGAGTCGAGCAGGATCCGCATTCGTAAGACCTTGTACTTCACTATAAATTTTTAGGGATAATAACATAATCAAACAAGATCCAATTGACACTAAGATATGGGTCCGTAGGCCAGCGGATTTATGATGCGACTCCCGTTCGTAACCAATAAAGCCACCTAAAATACATGCAATTAAGAGCCGCATCGCCATTTCCCACTCTGTGTTCACACCATATAGCCCCCTTCTTTTAAATTTCAAAAGTTCATTCTTAGTGTATGTGTAGAGTATAACATACATCCTTTTTTTCATAAACAATATCCTTGACAACATTATGATAAATTGTCTATAATAGCATTAATACAACATATGAACATGTATTCATATATGGAGGTGTTATTTTGAATAAAGAGTGCTTCGATGCCTGCGAACAACTCTGCGAACATCCACAATTAATCTGCCTGGCAAGAGCTACGATTCCAGAAGCCCAGGCCATACTAAATTTAGCCGAAACATTTAAGATATTAGGTGATCCCACACGGATCAAAATCCTGCATGTGTTGACCCATAGTGAAATGTGTGTGTGTGACATTGCCGCAGCAATCAACATGGGGCAATCAGCAGTCTCCCATCAATTACGAATACTACGCAGCGCCCGCTTAGTCAAGTATCGCAAAGAGGGAAAATCCGCCTGGTATTCCCTCGATGATGATCATGTTCTACTGCTGATGCGTCAAGGCCTTGATCACATCAAACATCTTTAGGAGGAGATAATATGAATAACCATGTACCTATGACGAGTACTTACCTATTGCAAGGTCTGGACTGTGCAGACTGCGCGGCAAAATTAGAGAAAAAGATAATGGCTGTCCCTGGTGTCTTGGCAGCTACTATTAATTTTGGGGCAGGAAAAATCACCGTCACCCATACCACTCCTGCCACCGATATTATCGATAGTATCAATAAATCTGGTTACGAAATAGCCCAAAATACTCCCACTACACAAGAAACAACTCCTTGGTGGAGTAACAAGAAAGTCATGACTACCTCTCTTTCTGGTTCCTTCTTACTAATAGCCACACTATTAGAATGGTCGGGATTACAAGAAAACATACTTCTTCCTTTATATGCCGTTAGCATCTTCATTGGTGGCTACTATGTGGCCAAAAGCGGTTGGCATGGATTACGTTCTTATACCCTTGACAGCAACTTTCTAATGACGATTGCTGCAATTGGCGCTGCTGCCATTGGTCAATGGAGCGAAAGTGCTACGGTAGTTTTTTTATTTTCCTTAGGCAACTCACTACAAAGTTATACCATGGATAAAACGAGAGAATCTCTACGCACCATGATGAAACTAGCCCCCCTTGAAGCCATCGTCCGGCGCAACAACCAAGAGGAAAGGCTACCTGTTACAGAAATTGTCATTGATGATATTGTTTTGGTTAAACCAGGTGAACGTATCCCCATGGATGGAGTAGTAATCAGTGGTCTCTCTGCCGTCAATCAAGCTACTATCACCGGAGAGTCTATGCCTGTAGAAAAAGCACAAGGGGATATTGTCTATGCAGGTACACTCAATGAACAAGGCGTCTTAGAAATCACAGTTACCAAACTATCTGCAGACTCAACCCTCGCTAAAATCATTCACATGGTGGAAGAAGCCCAAGGCGCTAAAGCACCAATGCAACAACTTGTAGATGTATTTGCAAAATACTATACACCAACTGTCATTTTTGGCACAGTCGCACTTCTCATTATCCCGTGGTTATTTTTTAACCAGCCTTTCGAAACCTGGTTTTATCGTTCTTTGGTATTACTAGTAATTTCCTGCCCCTGCGCCCTTGTCATTTCCACACCAGTAGCCATTGTATCAGCAATCGGCAATGCTTCACGGCAGGGAATGCTGATTAAAGGTGGAGTCTATTTGGAGCAAATGAGCAAGGTTAAAGCTGTGGCTTTCGACAAGACAGGAACCTTAACCAATGGTCGTCCAATGGTCACAGACGTGTTACCACTAGCGGACATGAGCATTGACAACATCATTTGCTTAGCAGCCAGCATTGAAAAATGGTCGGAACATCCCATTGCCAGGGCCATCCTTACGAAAGCTACTCACCTGGAATTAAAATCCGTACTCAATTTCAAAGCCCTAACCAGCAAAGGTGCACAAGCTGACATTGATGGTCTAACCATCTACACCGGCAATCCCCGTTTATTTACGGAGCTAGGGCAACAATCCATCCCTACTGACAAGGTCACCGCACTAACGAAGCAAGGTAAAACTGTAATCTTAGTCGGTACTAATGATACCCTGTATGGTATCATTGCCGTAGCAGATACAGTGCGCGAAAATGCTAAAACTGCGATCCAAACCTTACGCACCTTGGGCATTACCAACCTTTCCATGCTAACTGGTGATAACCAACATGCCGCCCAAACGATTGGCGATCAACTGCAACTGGATGGGGTGTACAGCAACCTATTGCCCCAGGATAAAGTAACCACCATTCAAGAATTAACTAAGCAATATGAAGGTGTCGTGATGATTGGTGATGGTGTAAATGACGCTCCAGCCCTCGCCGCAGCAAGTATTGGTATTGCCATGGGTACCACTGGCTCCGATACAGCACTGGAAACTGCCGATATTACTCTCATGAATGATGACCTTACCAAAATTGCCTCCCTCATCACTCTCAGCAAAAAAACATTATGGATTATTAAGCAAAATATTGTGTTTGCCATTTTAGTCAAACTCATCTTCGTCATTGCCACCTTTGCCGGGGTAGCCAACCTCTGGATGGCCGTCTTCGCCGACACTGGTGCCGCCCTCATCGTAATCGCCAATGGCATGCGATTGATGCGCTCCTAAGAAAAACACCTCCAATGATTTTAATTTATCATTGGAGGTATTTTTCTTATTTATTAGCTCGGTTAAAATCTCCAGCTTTAATGACGGTGAATTGCTCTACGTCAATATACCGCCGCATAACCTCTAACACTTGCTGAGGGGTTAATGCCATAATTTTTTGTTCCAGTTGCGCATTTTCAGTGAAATTATGATTATAACATGCCATAACTTAAACCATCCTGATTCCGAATCCGGTTAGCCAACCGGGAATCTAAAAAGCCGCCGCCTAATAAGTAATTTGCCAGTATCTCCAGGGGAGCACAATCAGGATGAGCTGCCGAAGGAATGTGATAAGTAGCACCTTTTGTACGATCAAACCACGTACTACCGTTTACATCGCCACCCCGTTCTGACAGCTCTCGTTTAATATCAGTATGGTTCTTAGAGCCTTTAAACATCAAATGTTCTAGCAAGTGAGCCATACCTGTTTCCCCATAACCTTCATAACGAAAACCAACAATTATCCAATCGTCGTCTTATTACTCATATCGCATTCCAAAATATACCATTGATATTTTGTTATTATAACATAGAAAACACCTCTTGCGTGTGGTAGTGGCAAGAGGTGTATTTATTATTATTTATGAATGAATGTAAATAGTCCTTTGTATATCATCACGAGGGCTTACTTAGTAATTTAATATCGTTTCCGTTTTGCTGACGACATAATGCCTAATTCTTCTCGGTATTTTGCCACCGTACGGCGAGATATTTTTATACCATGCTGACAGAGAATATCACCTAACGCTTGATCACTAAAGGGATCGGTTGCACTTTCGCCAGCAATCAACTCTTTGATTTTTTGTTTCACCTTAGTTGCTGCCACATCTTGCCCACCAGTACTATTATGCACAGCTGTGGAAAAAAAGCTTCGCAAACTCACTAGACCATGGGGGGTTGCAACATATTTATTCGCAATGGCACGGCTAACTGTTGATTCATGAACCTCGATTTGTTCCGATACTTGCTTCATAATCAAGGGACGTAGGAACTTAGAACCACGGTCAAAAAAGTCTTGCTGTAATGAAATAATCGCTTCCATCACATTATATAAAGTACGGCGCCGTTGCTCAATGCTTTTTATCAGCCAAACTGCGGAATTTAGCCTGCCTTCTAAAAATTTCTTTGATTCATTATCAGAATCCATTGCCACATGACGATAATATGGGTTAATGGTCAGCTTGGGAGTATTGGTATCATTTACCAAAATAACATATTTACCATTGACCCGTTCTACAGTAATGTCCGGTGTAATATAAGTAGACTGTTCCTTACCAAAGGCCCGTCCTGGTTTAGGGTCGAGGGTGCGAATCATATCCACGGCCTGCTGTACATCGCTGGGGGTACAACCTAATTTTTCCGCAATTACTTTATAACGACCGGTTGCCACATCTGGCAAATAATCGGCAATGATACTCTTAACCAATTTATTTTCAATCCCTTTTTGCTCCAATTGCAAAGTAAGACATTCTTGTAAATTACGCGCTCCTACACCTAGCGGATCAAAGGTTTGAATTAATTCTAGAACCTGCCCAACAATCTGTTCATTCATACCAAGGGCCAGGGCTGCCTCTGCTACTGTACTGCATAAATAGCCATTATCATCGATGCAGCCTAACAGATAATTCCCTGCTTTCTTGGAAATCTCATCCCGTACTGCCAAATGTAACTGTAGCTCTAAGTGTTCATGCAAAGAAATATTATTTTTTAGGAATACCTCAAAAGGAGTCTTTTCATCGGCTACTACGTGCTCTGATTTTTTCTCCATGCCATTGCTAAAGTAATCAGCCCAATCAAAATAATCATCCAATTGTTTTTCTTCCCTAGGTAGTTCTGCCTGTTCTACTTGATCTGGTCCATCGCCATCCTTCTCTGCTATTTCTAATATGGGGTTTTCCAGTATTTCTTCTGCTATCACATCTGATAATTCCATGGCCGACATCTGTAAAATAGCGATTGCCTGACGTAGTTCCGGTGTCATCATTAGTTTTTGATTTAATTCTAACCTAAGCCCATGATCTAACTTCATATGTAGAACCTCCTATCTATCCCTCAACATATCCGCGGAAGTTGATCACCAATCAACATATCGAGTAGCCGCACACCACCAATGATCGTACGCAGTCCAACCTGCCCAGTGGGCTTTTCTGTGACCTGGCCGATAATCCGGGCTTGTTCACCATAGCTATGACTATGCATAATTTTTAGCACTTGCCCAGTATATTCTTTGTCCACAAAAACAATCATTTTCCCTTCATTAGCCAGGTAGAGAGGATCAAACCCTAAAATATCGCAAGCTGCCTGTACTGCTGGTGAAATAGGAATCTGGGTTTCGTCTAATAGGATACCTACCTCTGATTGCATAGCAATCTCAGCGAGAGTGGTCGCAAGCCCCCCACGAGTCGGGTCCCGTAGTACGGAGATCTGCGGCACGGCCGCCAGTATTTGTGCTACTAAACCATTCAATGGGGCGCAATCACTCACTACACTTTGGGGGAAGGTAAGTCCATGACGTTCTCCCATCACTGCCAAGGCATGTTCACCTAAATATCCATTCAAAATAATATCCTGTCCTGGCCGAGCATTTTGCCCAGAAATATGAACACCATCTAAGCGATAGCCAATGCCAGCAGTATTAATATAGACGCCATCAACCCCGCCTTTTTCCACCACCTTAGTATCCCCTGTCACAATGTGTACACCAGCTTCTGCCGCAGCCTTGTGCATGGAGGCAACAATTCGCTGCAAACTTTCAATGGGAAATCCTTCTTCTAAAATAAAGCCAGCACTTAAATAGAGGGGCACAGCACCATTCATCGCCACATCATTAACAGTACCACAGACTGCTAGTTTGCCAATATCACCACCAGGAAAAAATAGTGGCTTTACCACATAAGAATCGGTAGAAAATGCTAACCGCGCACCATGAATGGCAAATTGCGCACCATCATGCATCTCACCGAGAATCTCATTGGCAAACGCTGGCCACATGATATTTTTCACTAAATCGTGACTCAGTTTTCCCCCACTGCCGTGGGCCATTTGAATGCGCTCCATCGTCAACCTTGCCACCTCCCAGCCCCATATTTATACCAAGCGGCACATGTGCCTTCTACCGAGACCATACATGATCCCACTGGATGTTCAGGTCTACAACTGTTGCCAAACAATATGCAGGCTGTCGGCAGTATATTACCACGTAACACTTCCCCACAGCGACAACCAACATGTTCTTTGGTATTTTCCACTCTGACTGGTATATTGGTTTTCGCATCAAAGCTCAAGTAGTTTTCTCGAATAGCCAAGCCTGAAAGGGGGATACTACCAATACCTCGCCACGTAGCATCTGCTCTCTCATAGACCTTATCAAGGGTTGCGCATGCCACTTCATTTCCCCTCTGCGGCACAATGCGTCCATACTGATTTTCCAATTTAGGCGTATCTGCCTGTATCTGCTTCAGCAGCAAATAGATTCCTTGCAAAATATCCAGTGGTTCGAAGCCAACCACAACCGCTGGTGTATGAAACTCCTCAATTAAAAATTCATAAGGCTGCATCCCAATCATGGCACTCACATGCCCAGGCAGTAAAAAGCCATCCACATGAGTATCTTTAGCCATCAGTAGTGCTCGTAACGCTGGTGGCACTAATTTGTGAGCTGATAATGCATAAAAATTCTTAATTCCTGCCTGCTCCGCCATGAGAATGACCGCTGCGGCAATAGGCGCAGTGGTTTCAAATCCAACAGCCAAAAAAATCACTTTTTTATCAGGATTTTCTGTAGCAATCGCGAGGCTTTCTTGGGGTGAATATACAATACGAATATCAGCGCCTGCGGCTTTTTGCAACCCTAAGTTTGAAGAAGAACCAGGAACCTTCAGCATATCGCCAAAAGTAACAATAATCACCTCTGGCTGTTTACTATAGGCAATCGCAGTATCTAAATATTCATTTGGCGTTACGCACACTGGGCACCCAGGGCCGCTAACTAATTCAACGGACACTGGCAATAGCTGACGAATACCAGCCTTAAAAATAGCTACCGTATGAGTACCACAAACTTCCATTAGCCTCACCTTGCGGGAACCAGCAAGACTAGCAATTTCCCTTTTGAAGAATTCAGCCGTCTTCTTTACTTGTTCATTGGTCATGTTCAGCATACTCTTCCAGCTCCTTGAATAATTCCAGCGTTTTTCGCACTTCCTCTTCATCAATCTCTTGAATGGCAAATCCAGCATGAATTAGTACAAATTGACCGACCTTTGCCTCTGGCAATAGCATTAAACTGATTTTGCGCGTCACCCCACTAACGTCCACTGTCGCTAACAAATCTTGCACTTCTACAATTTTCCCTGGCACCGCTAAACACATATCTTTCACCTCGCCATTATTCTTGCTTCCGCCACAAGGGCCTGACCCAATGCCAAACCACCATCATTAAGTGGAACCTGTTGATTGGTATATATCTTAAAATCAGCCTGTTGTAACATTCCGACTACTTGCGTTAATAAAATTTTATTTTGCCATACTCCTCCACTTAAGGCTACCTTTCCCAGCTCAGTTTCCTGCCGAATCAAGCAAATCATCTCCACAACAGCTTGGGCTACTGTACTGTGAAAACAAGCCGCCAAAAAATTCACATTCTTCCCTTTTTGTACCGCCTCTGCCAGAAATTCAAAGGTGGGCATAAAGTCTAAGATGCGTGGCTGCCCTTCAGAGATGGTATAAGGCAAGGAGTGGCCTACGGCTTTCTGTGCTGCCAACTCCAGTTTTACAGCGGCTTGACCCTCATAATGAATCACATTTCCTAATCCTAGTATGCCAGCTGCCACATCAAACAATCTTCCCGCACTTGATGTCTGCGGGGCATTAATCCCCTTGATAGTTGCATCAAGCATTAGCTGCCAACCCCGAGGTAAACTGCGACTAAATCCCATCTCAAAATCAGCAAAATCTCTTCCATATAAATTATATAACACCCAGGCTGTTAAACGCCATGGTTCTTTTATGGCTTTCGCACCACCAGGTAGGGGTAAATATTTACAATGACCTGCACGGACAAAATCACGGTAATCGGCAATCAGAAATTCACCGCCCCATAAGGTGCCATCCCCACCATAGCCTGTACCATCAAAGGCTACGCCAATGACCCGCTCTTCTAACCCATGTTCTGCCAATACGGATGCAATGTGAGCATGATGATGTTGCACCCCTACTTGAGGGATGTCTAACGTCAAAGCATATTTAGTAGCCAAATATTCAGGATGTAAATCATAAGCCACGCACTGTGGTTTCAAATCAAATATTTTTTTATAATGATCAATTGCTGCCAGATAAGCCCGATAGGTGGTCAAACTCTCTAAATCTCCAATATGGGGACTCATAAATGCAAAAGATCCTTGGGTCAGACAAAATGCATTTTTTACCTCCCCGCCAACTGCTAAAATTGACGATATTTCCCGGGAAAGTCGAATGGGAGCAGGAACAAATCCTCGGCTTCGCCGCAGTATATATTGTTTATCTAAAATTACCCGCACCACAGAATCATCAGTGGGTTGATAAATATCACGATTATGTGCCAAAAAATAATCTGCAATCCCTGCTAACCTGAGCTTGGCATCTTGATCATCATAGGCAATTGGTTCATCACTCACATTACCGCTTGTCATCACCCATACATCATCCGCTGTGAGCAGCAGCCAGTGAGCTGGGACATAGGGTAGCATAACACCTAGATAGGCGTTACCAGGCGCAACACTAGTTGCCAAATCATAGTTATTATTTTTAGCCAACAATAGAATGGGACGTTTTACACTGGTGAGCAATCTTTCTTCCGTGGGGGACATGGTACATAACTTGCCTACTCTCTCAATACTACCACACATTACAGCAAAAGGTTTATCTTCTCGCATTTTACGATACCGCAACTTACTGACTGCCTGTTCATTTCGAGCGTCACAAGCTAGGTGATAACCACCAAGACCTTTAATCGCCACAATATTACCAGCTGCAATCAAATCTCTTGTGTTATTAAATACGTCACCGCTTATCACTTTCCCTGCTTGACTAACAAGATGATATTGTGGACCACAGATCGGACAAGCATTCGGTTGGGCATGAAACCGTCGGTTGCTAGGATCATCATACTCCTTTTGGCAATCAGGGCACATTTTAAATTTTTCCATCGTCGTAGTCGACCGATCATAAGGAACATCCTTGATAATACTGTAACGTGGTCCACAATTGGTACAATTAGCGAATCCATAGCTATGTCTTCGGTTGCCTAACCTGGTAATATCCTGCTGACAATCCCTGCAGGTGCCGACATCAGGGGATACCCACGCTCTCTTCTGACCTTGTTCAGTACTATGCTGAATGCAAAAATCCGGTTCACCTTTTACAGCACACTGCACCGTAATCACTTCATCAATAATCGCCAAAGGCGGAGGTGCATCCCGTAGCTCACTTAAAAAGGCGGTAATACTTTCATCACCGCCTTCAATTTCAAGTTCTACGCCTTGGGAATTATTTAGCACCCAGCCACCTAGTTGTAGTTGGCGTGCTAGATTATAAACAAAGGGGCGGAAGCCCACCCCTTGTACAATACCTTTTATGTTGATGTTCAAACGTTGCATAGCATCGCCCTCTACTACTTTCCGCTTTCTAACAGTAATATAGCTTGAATCATGATCGCACATTCCAAACGTTTCTTTTGCAATTCACACCCGATTTGGTAAGGTGTATGAATATTATCATTAAACAATTCCGCATTGGCATGACAACCACCACCACAATAGTAACGGGCCCAACACTCACGGCATTCAGCCTTGCTTAGTACATGACTTTGACGAAACTGATCAGGCAACTCTGTATTCTTAACCCCTTCAAATACATTACCGAGTAAGAATTTGTCCCGTCCAACAAATTGATGACAAGGATACAAATCTCCCTCTGGTGTCACAGCAAAGTATTCATGGCCAGCACCACAACCGCTCAAGCGTTTTGCCACACAAGGACCATTATTAATATCCAGATTAAAATGGAAGAAATCAAAACCTTTTCCGCTACGTTTGCGCTCCAAATATACCTTAGCTAGCTCATCATATTGAGCAAATAATTGTGGCAAATGTTCCTCGGTAATAGCATATTTACTATCTTTGCTAACAACTGGCTCAACGGACAACTGAGTACAGCCTTGGTCAGCCATATCTAGTACATCAGCGGCAAAATCTAGATTGCATGCTGTAAAAGTACCACGTAAATAATAATTTTGATCATTGCGGCTGGCAATGGCCTTGGTAACATTTTTGAGGACCATATCATAACTGCCCTGACCATTGGCAAATGGCCGCATATTATCATGCACTTCACGCCGTCCATCTAAACTAAGGACTAAACTAATATTGTTTTCATTCAAATATTGGGTAATCTCTTCATTTAACAATACTCCATTGGTGGTTAAGGTTAATTTGAATTTTTTACCAGTTTCCATTTCGCGACGACGCACATAGGTTACGGCATGGCGCACGGTATCCATATTCATCAGGGGTTCGCCACCGAAAAAGTCAATTTCGCTATTAATGCGCGGTCCGCTATTTTTAATAATAAACTCAATTGCTTGCTCAGCTACTTCTTTACTCATCATTCCCCGGTCATGGCCAAAATCCCCCGTGCCTGCAAAACAATAGCCACAACGTAAATTACAGTCATGTGCTACATGCAAACATACTGACTTAACCAAAGGTTTTTGACTAAAAGTCAACGGCACTTCCAGCATGGGAGTAAATAGTTTTTCAGCGTCAATCAACTGATGAAGTTCTGCTAGGACCTCGGTCAATTCAGCAGTAGCATACTGGCTAGAGAATTTTTCAATTACTGCCGCATCATTGCTACCATTAAATACATCCATAATATCATAAACCATTTTATCTACAATATGAACAGCACCGCTGTTAATATCCAACACAATATACAAACCATTGGAATTAAACTTATATATATTCATTATCTTTCACCTTTAAATTAAAATATTTCGTATAAAAACGAGTAAAAATCAAGCCCCTTGCCGAAACCATGCGGCAAGGGGCTGTCCTTGCGGTCTACTTTTGGCAGACCTGATTGCCAACGGTGCATGATGTCTTGCAGGCCGATTGACAGGAAGTCTGACATTCGCCACAACCACCAGTATGTACAGTTTGTTGTAGAGAAGCGTTATTAACAGTAATAATATGCTTTGCCACGATAAAATCCCTCCTTGCCTCAACGTTTATTGGTTGCTTCATCTATTTTATACGTTTTTCGAGCAGTTATCAAGTTTTAATATTTTTATACTATACTTATTTCTTTGTGCTTTTAGTCATGAACTTGATCCAATCCAAATGCAGTAACAAATGAATCGCTCCCAATACGATAACCAGATAGCCTATCCATTCATGGACAACCTTATAATGTATGGCAATAAAAAACGGCATCAATAGATGTGGTTTTGTCCCGAGTATAACTCCTGTTAATGCACAAGTAGCTCCAACTATTAGCAGTAGAATATCCAAATAATAATTCTGTTGAGATTTCGAAAGCATATGTCCACTCCCTATTTTAACTTTACTACAAATTATATCAAATTTATATGACGAAATTGTGACATCTAAATAAGCAGAGGGTGTAATTAAAATCCCCCTGAAACCGATGCACAACAAAGTGATGAATTCATTAAAGAATTCATCACTTTAAACCATAACGAATCCATCCTGTACAATATATAACACATCGTTAGTATGATATATATGGATTAGAATCTAACGATCTGAGATACATCAAAGATAATGCGCTATTTTTTTTGAAGCTACCTAAAATATTATATAGAAAGTTGTAATCCGCACACTCCTAATAAAATTAAACTTAAAAAAGCTACTTGCTGAGCACTCATTTTCTCTTTAAAACGTAGAATACCGACCATTGAAATACCGATTGTTCCGATCCCAGACCAGACGGCATAAGCAACACCCGCAGGAATTTCTTGCATAGCTTGGGATAATAAATAAAAACTAATACAAAAGCCAATCACTATTACGAAGATTGGTTTTTTGTGTTTTAGTCCATCGATATACTTCATAGCAATTACGCTAACAACTTCCTCAAGACCTGCAATTAAAAGAAAAATCCAAGCCATTATTCCACTTCCTCCTTGGTTGTCACTTTAAGGCCAATAATCCCCGTCAATAAAATACCTAAGAACATAATCTGCCATTTAGAAACGGGTTCTCCCAAGAAAAGTATACTCACCGCGTAGGTTCCCACTGTGCCAAGACCAACGAATACAGAATAAGCAATACCTACTGGAATAACTTGATATGCCTTAATCAGCAATAAAAAGCTCGCAATAACCAACGCTATTACCAGTATCCACATGCTCATTGAATCAGCATATTTAAGCATAGATGCCCACATAATTTCTAAAACTGCACCTGCTAAAATAAGAGTTCACCTCATATTTTCCACTCTCCTATCATTTTTATTCAGTTTTAGCTGAACGCTGTCACTTAATGAATGACTGTCAGTCATTTCTCTTTGAAAAAAATTCACCGTTGCTCTAAAGCATGATGAATAAAAGAGAATAATTGCTCTTGTTGCTCGGAAAGAGGTTTATCTAATTTATTAAATAAGTACATTTGCTCTGCCGCACTCTCCACCAATCCAATCACCATTCTGGCTGCCACCATCGGTTCGATATCAGGGCGAATCACTCCTTGTTCAATACCATTGGTAATAATTTCTGCCAACCAAGAATAATAGGGGTTGTAGATTCGATCCCACTCGCTCAGTGTATTTTCAATGGCGAGCCCAGAATAGCAAAGGGATAATACTTCTTTATACAAATTTGTAACGCGGAAGGTCACCGTAATCATTTTATGAAAGCTCTCCCAAACATCAGTACAAAGTACCTGTTCCTTTTGCATTTCGCACAACATCGTTTGTAGCAAGTCATCGGCAAGGGCCGGAATCAAAGCTTTTTTCGAAGAAAAATATAAATAAAATGTTCCTTGTGCCATACCAGCTCTTTTTACAATTTCAGAAATAGTAGTCTTTTCTAAGCCCTTTTCCGCAAAAACTTCTTTCGCAGCATAAAGTAAACGACTTTTTTTATTATCCAAATCTTTCACAACTTTCTCTTGCTTAATAATAAATGTTCTCGATATTTCAATGACTGACTGTCATTCATTATACTTTATTTTTTAAAATTAGTCAATTCTTCCACCATTACGACCACCAAGCAAAAAACTCCCTATCATTGAAAATAGGAAGGCTTGCTAACTGAATATCTATATTGTTGGTCTGCTAGAGAAATTATGTATTTGTTTTTATCGCTACAGCTAGATCAAACATCTGGGCTGGTTTTTGGTTTTTGTCCCAAGGCCGACTGAGATAAAAGTGAAGGTTTTCTGGTTCTGTCGCTCCTGGTTTTAAACGCAAATAGAATTCCCACCTGACGGGGCCACCTGCGAGCGGTAAGTGGTTCACTGGTACCGAGCTGTTAGCCACTACTTCAATCGATTTTAAACTTTCGTTGTCAAGTGCCCAGTTATACCCAGTTCCCCCCGCTGCATAAAGCACCACCTTAAAATAGTCACCGGATTCCAATTCAAGAGCCTCAGGCACTTCGCCCCTACCGTTGCCAACCACCACAACCGCCGTACTCACAGGGTAATCACTAGATTTTTCCTCAGCCGATGCCACACCCACGGAAATACTTACTAGAATTAGCATCATCAACATTATACTAAGCTTATTCACATTACCACCATCCTCATCATAATTTATTTTTCTATCAATCCTTTGATGCATCTTATCTATATGACAAGAACAGATAAACAGCCTCCACTGTTTATCTGTTCTTGTTCTATTCTCTATCTATTTAGTGGGCTCAATCACAAATCGTATCGGCAAATTAGAAGCGCCTGGTGGGCTAAAAGTTAACCATACTGACTTTCCACCTTCATAAGTGCCAATATAAGCACTCTCATCCGTCGTAGTACCAAAGGATGTTTGATTAGCAGGAGTAGCAACAGCATATTCATCCTGGTGGCGATATTCCGCGCCTATCCACCCTGCATATTGACCACCTTGAGGATTAAGATAGCATGACATTTTACCATTAGCCATGGATGACATGAAAACCTTATACACAATGCCATAGTTTCCATAATTAGTGGTATGAGTGCCATCAGTAGCATCAATTCCTGTAACATAAGGGTCAAGCTTATTATCCGCTAAGGTAATCCCCGCTACTCTATGCAAATTTGCATCATAGGGTTGCTGTGGAACGACCAAGCGATCCTTGCCTTCAAAAGTTCCTCGTAAACGATACTGCCCCGCATCTGGTGGCAAAACCTTAGCTGTTGCCGCAAATGCTTGAATATCAGCATCTACAGGCATCATCATTACTTTTACTCGAACAGGCTGATCTGTACTAAAATCAAACATACCGTTAACAAGCATATTCGGCTTTACGACGGTAGTATCAAGACTAGAAATCAAACTTCTTGATTCCCCGCTTGGAACTTCAACAAGGTAAACCTCGCCACCTTCTACATAATCCCGCTGAACCTTCTTGCCAACTTCTAAGTAATCCTCACTGGGCCCGCCTAAACCATAGCGAGATACCGTAACATGAGCAAACTCATCGGTAGCATTCTCTAACAATACTACAATTTTTTTAGGCTGAGTTGTCCCATTCACATGATGAAAAAATAACCTTGTATCACCTTTGACAACATCTTGATACATTATACCATCAGCCGGCACGGTCTCCGGACTGTCAGATAGTAACAATTTTCCTCCATATGAGGATACTTTCACTGCCAATTCGTCTACGTGTGCGTCTTTTAAGTTAACCGTTGGTTGCACAGTGGCGGCCAGAGCCGTACCCTGTAATACTACAGCCATCATGATTGGCAATACGCTAATTCGTGACCATCCCATAATACTACCCCCTTTTTGGACATAGCATTATTATAACATAGGTTCATATTATGTAATATAACAAAATTAGACCATTTAAAGTATTGGGTATCTGAAAGAACTCAGCCTATATATATATCTCTCACTAAATCTTCTATATGGCAATCTTTAAGAATATTTTACAAGATTTTATGATATTCCCAATTTGCTATATATTTGAGCGCGTAATAAGCGCAAACGAAATTCCCCTAAACCGTATTTAGGATGGGGAACATTTATCCGTCGCAAAGCATAAGCATCTGTGTTCCGGCTATTGAGTCCCGTAATACCGGAAGAAGCTCCCTGGTACCCAGCTTCCTTTAATATTTGCTTGGTAATATGGTTAAATTCACCATAAGGATAAGCAAAAAATTTCACACTTCTACCAATATGTTGCTCTATGATTGCTTTGGAGTCAATGGCTTCCCTCCGCTGTTCATCAGGATTCAATTCACTTAAGCCAAGATGATTCATCGTATGTGAACCGATTTCCATCTGTCGATCTTGCATCGCAGTAATCTGCTGCCAAGATAAATATCCAGGATTGTTTACCAAATTAGGTACAATAAAAACCGTAGCCTTCATATTATATTTTTCCATAATAGGTAGGGCTGTCAAAAAATTGTCTTCATATCCATCATCAAAGGTAATCACAATTGGTTTGCTCGGCAATATCCCTTTTCCCTCATAAGAAGCAAATAACTCTGCCAAGGAAATCGTATGATACCCCTGTCCTGCCAAATAGTCCATTTGTTCTGCAAACTGACTAGCAGTCACACTATATAGATCATCTTCCTCTCCCACTTGATGGTATGCCAAAATGGGCACACTCGCCTCTGGCCATAATAGCCAACTCATAGCGCACACAATAATAACAACACTTATTGCTATAAATTTATTCATCTTCTAACTCTCCAGCGATTTGTTCTAATTTGCGCAGGCGGTGATTCATACCTGATTTCCCCACACGCCCGGCGGTAGCATCCACTAATTCCTGCAAGGTTGCATGGGGATAAGCCAGCCTTATTTCAGCCGTTTCCTGCAATAGGTGAGGTAGCTTCTCAAAGGCTTTCTGTTCAATAATACGTTTAATGCAATTAACTTGACGTACTGCCGCATTCACTGTTTTTTGTAAATTAGCTGTTTCACAATTTACAAGTCGATTCACCTGATTGCGCATATCCTTAACGACTCGTACATTTTCAAATAGTAATAAGGCATTATG
>Ga0224518_1000080_pt1 | contig 17398 bp, 23 predicted proteins | sample IRBST25metaG_FD_179891 | JGI IMG/M metagenome (GOLD analysis project Ga0224518, IMG submission 179891) | Peat soil microbial communities from Stordalen Mire, Sweden - IR.B.S.T-25 | ecosystem: Environmental > Terrestrial > Soil > Wetlands > Peat | place: Sweden: Norrbotten County, Stordalen Mire...
CTAGATCCAATTTATGGTTTTAAACCAGTTGCATTTATTATTTTCAAAATATGTTCAACTGTATTGGGGACGGTTAGATTGGTTGTATCAACCTTCACCGTATTCATATGCTTATATAGCGCAAGCCTTTCTAAACTTTGCTTAATACCATCTGAAGTCCTTCCACCATGTGTCATCCGTTTTGCTAAAGCGTCTTCCGAAAAAATGAGTGTTATTTTATATAGTTCAAAATCACATCCTTGCAAATCATTTAAAATTAGTTCAAAGATACTTTCCTTGTGAATTACCCAATTAAAAATGATGTAAGTAATTGTCTATATAATTCCTGACATAAAGTAGTTTTACCAACCCCCATGGTACCATTAATCACTATTAATTTTTTCAATCTCACTACCACCTAATTAATACTGAGTTATCTAAATATATCTTTCCCAAAATAAGTAAAATCCCTGTAGCGCTATCTTTAAACACATAAATTTTCTAATGCCTCCATTTCATATAAACAAAATACTACTTGGAGGGACATACCACAGAAACAACCTTCACTAAATATTTTCACTGTAATGATTTGCTACTATTGTAAATATTAAAAATATATTGTAAAACATAACCAATTTATGCGGTAAAGAAAATATAAAGGAGCGATCCCATTGAAAATCGAATTTTCTGCACACAGGCCTGACTACTTTAAAGAAAATTGGCCGGGGGAATATGATCACTTCCATTGGTTTGAATTTGCATGTGGCATTCCCCATTCCTTGTTTATGATTTCAACCTACAAAGAAAACGGTCAGCCAAACGCCTGCTTTCACTCTTGGAGTTCATTTTCTGGCGATGGTGGTGGATTGTTTGCCGTAATACCTGGTATATTGCAGCACTCCCATACTTTCCAAAATATCTTAGGAACGAAAGAGTTTTGCATCAACTTCTTAAGCCCCGATTACTTTGAAAAATGTCGAAAGACTATCAATGAAAACAAGTATGAAGTTGACGAATTTTCCTCAGGAGATTTCACCCTTGAATCAGCAAAAACAATTGCCGCTCCCAGGATCAAAGAAAGCTTTTTATCCCTTGAATGCACCCTTGAAAGTGAAAGGGATTTGTCTGGTAAAGGTATCTCTTCTTTAGTCATCGGAAAAGTAAATGCCCTCGCCATTGATGAGAGTTTTGCCAACAATTTGGATGGTCGCTATGGACAAAAGGGCTTCATGTTCAATATCCATCAACCCAGAAATCCATTAAACGCCGCAGGGGATTTATCTGCAGTAGGAGTCATTGATGTAGTAAAAAAATATTAATGTTAACACAAAAATCCTGCCAATTTCAATCGGAGACTGTGCAGGATTTTTGTGTAATTACCAGTAATATGTTTCAGTTATGTAAAATTCACTATGCTTAATGATTGTCATCATAAGCTTCCAAAGCAATCGGCAATGCTGCAAGCACCTTATTACCAACTGCAGGAAGGGAAAGCAATACCGCGCTTTTAATTTCTTCCCTTGTCGCCCCAAGCTCCTTAGCATGCTTTACATGAAAAGGTAACCCACTGAGCAGTCCGACTGCTGCCAATACAGCTATATATGCGATTTCCTCAGTTTTTGAATCTAATGTACTTGCTCCATCAAGCTTTTTCACCACTTCCATCCATGCTTGTGCTTGTTCAGGCGCTTCTTTCATAAAGCACATAAACGCATCACTAACTTGCTTCACCTTAACACCTCCAAAGTATTCCAGATATTAAAATTACACATTCGCATTAAAACATAAAACTCCTGCTAAATTCATACAGAATCCGGCAAGAGTTTTATATTTTAATAGCAATTCGAAATTTTACGCAATGAGTACATTACTCGTTACACTTTTACGTCTTTATTAAAAAAGCTAGCACAGTCGGTTTGTGTGTAATACTCGGCATTACTTCCGCTAACCTGAATATTTTCTAATGTACATAACTTATTTTTATTATGAGCGCAAGTCTCCGCGCTACATTTCAAACTATCACAGGCGTCGGATTCGAAGATATCATTCGTCAACTCAGCATACGTAAGGTCATTTAGAAATGAACTACAACATGTATCATTTTCTTTCTGTGCCGAACTACCAACTATGCTCACAATATTTGCATAGCACATTCCTGAATTGTTATGGGAACAATTAGAAACCTCACAATTTATTTTTGCCATGTTAATTCCTCCCTTTATTTAAAATATCTATCGAGTAACCCTTTAAAGGCACATCCATGTCGAGCTTCATCTTTACACATCTCATGTACAGTATCATGAATCGCCTCTAAGTTACTTTGTTTTGCCAAAGCGGCAAGTTTCTTTTTGCCCTCACAGGCTCCATACTCTGCTTCTACTCTTGCCTTTAAATTAGCTTTCGTATCTGCTACTACCACTTCACCTAGCAGCTCTGCAAATTTTGCAGCATGTTCAGCTTCTTCAATTGCAATTCTTTTATATGCCTCCGCAACCTCAGGATATCCCTCCCGATCAGCTTGCCGTGACATCGCCAAATACATCCCAACCTCAGTGCATTCCCCCATAAAATTGGCACGTAACCCTTCTACTATTTCTACTGAAATCCCCTTTGCCACCCCAATGCGATGTTCATCAGCCCATGCTAGACTTCCCGTCATTTCTTTAAACTTATCTTTACTAGCTTTACAGATGGGACATTGATCAGGAGCCTCGTCTCCTTCGTGAATATATCCACAAATCGTACACACAAATTTTTTCATTTGTCTTCCTCCCTATTTTACCTATAAGTTACACAAAAAATATTACATTACATGAAATCCCATTCCACACTATGAAAGGAATATTCATTAGGTATGTAAAGTTCAATTGAAACTTATATAGAATGAACAGTAGCTAACCGCCTTAAGTAGTATCTGTTGTTTTCTGTATTCTATTACAATAAAATAAAATTCCTACCAAATTCACGTGATTCCAATTCATCACAAGAATTTCAGCAAGAGTTTTTCTAGTTACCATGTACCTATATTTTTTTCACAAATAAAATGCGGTCTTCTTCTGATCCAGAATAGTCCTTATGGACCCAAATACCATCTTTATTGCAATCACTTTTTATAATTTCAAATCCTATTTTGGTATGATAGGTGATCGATTTTTTATTGATTGGTGATGTAACCAGATATACAGACGTACATCCTTTTTCCTTAACCCTACTAAAAAACGTATTATAAAGCTTTCTTCCTATGCCACTGGTTCTATAATCAGGATGAACTCCAGCAAAATGAATGTATGCTTGATCTACATAAGTTTGTGATATAAATCCTATCAAAAAACCAATAATGTTTCCGTTTTCCTCAACAATAAAACTCGTCTTATTAAATTGTTTGAAAAACAAATGTGGTAGCATAGCTGCCATTTGTCTCCCGCCCCACCAGTCGTTTAAAACGGTAATGACTGGTAGATAATCTGACTCATTCACTTCTCTAGTGATCATACCTATCTTCCCCTCTTTATTGATTTTCTATTGTAAAATTCTTCAAGTTACCTCTAATATCCTTTTTAAAACTGACACTATTTTCACTATAATACAAGCCGCAAATCCTGCTACGTCAATCCCCCACTCTTTTGGATTGGAGACCACTGACTTACGGCTGACACCCAACCAAGTATTGTCACAATTGAATTTACACAAGTATATGTGGATGGTTTTGCATCTTACTATACCACAATAGCATCTTATCACGACTTGATTGTACTTCCCTAAAATCACATATATACTACACACAAACATACCAAATCAATATATGTTGCATAATCTACATGGCAATCGTCAGGAATGGAAGATAGGGCTCCGCGCAGCCTTACGTAGGGAGCAAGCGATGCCCTATCTTCTGTTCCTGGCAGATCAGCAATATAGATGTCAATTCTTTAATGCAACCTATATAGATGTCAAATTTCAAAACGTAAAGGAGAGGTAATTATTATGAGAACTATTATAGGAATAATTTTAAATAGCAACTGACTTCAACACCGCTGGTTCATTTTTTTTGCAGTCATGCAGAGCTCTCATTACTTCGAAAGACTTTCATGCCAAACAATATACGCAGCCAGTTAAACCGTATGATCAGTAAATCATAAATTGCAAGAATGACAACAAATGATGCCGAACTTATCACCACATATTTAAATAAAGCATGAATGGGCCATTGTATGACTTGAAAACCAATTAGCAGGATAATGGTCTGATGAAGCATGTAAAAAGGCATTATCCCTTCATTTAGCCTACTTAACCATGAATTTCTAAAATTCAGGAATGTCTTGCCGGCTCCTAAGAAGAACATTAGCCATGACCATGTCGTAATCGCCCACATAATGTGAAAGAAAATACACCCCACTGAATAATCTGGAAAGTCCCACCATTTCCTCAAGTCATCCAAAAAAAATGTAAATAGCACGATTAATATTCCTAAGAGTGCCATCCCAATACCTAGTGATTTGTATTTGTGCCGCTCAACCCTTTCAATCAGTCGTTGATCATAAAATAACAGATAACCAAACATAAAAATTAAAAACCAAAATGTAAAATCAGCCCATGATGTATACTTGGTGTAAATAGGTTGCAATCCGATCCTCGCACAAGCAATTGGTATCACAAAAAGATATAAGCCCCACGCTTTTTCCCCCACTGCCACAAGCTGTTTGATGTGCCTTGCACCACTTTCATTTTTACAATAATAAATGATCGGCAAGGCCATTACCGAAAAAATAAATAAAAATGGCAAAAACCACAAATGCATCCCCGTTTCGCCAAACCACACAGGATTAAAACCAAAATTTACAGTAAATAATCGTTGTCCCGGATACCAGGGCAAAAACTCCAAAAATGTCCCCGAAAATCTGCCTGTACTCAAGCACCCAACATATCTTTGAGGTGGTATAAGGATGAATATCCCAAATAAATAAGGAACGATTAGTCGCCAAAATCTTTCCAGAATATACTGAATGGTCGTTTTGCTTTGTAATGCAAATCCTGCACTAGCACCAGCCAATATAAAAAATAAGGGCATGATCCAAAAATTTACAAACATTACCAAGAGTGTCGATGCTAAAAAAATTTCTTTATTTTTCAGTTCCCAATCCATCATATCAAAGAATCTGGTGTTATGAAAAAAGAATACACAAATTATTCCTAGCACCCTCAGCCAATCAATATAATCACATCGACCTTTCCCTGTGCACTTTTCCATATCTATTTTTTCACTCCTCTTATTTATAATTAGAGATTAGCTATAGCATTATATCTTCACTAAAATATTCCATATAAACAATTATATACCTCACAGCTGCAATCTGTGAAATAGATTATGAGTCAAAAAACAATCCACTAAATAGCAAAACAGCTTAAACCTCTATTCGTTAAAGGTCTAAGCTGTTTTTATTATAGTATTTTTATTTACTCAAATAGCTGTCTAACATTTTTTAATTCTTCACGAATCGTAATGCCTTGCGGGCAATGACTTTCACATTTGCCACATTCAACACATTTGGATGCAGGCGCAGCAATTTTGGACAACATTCCATATCTTTTTTGCGCCGCAGGAGTACAATCAAATACCCAATAATCATTATAGGTTGAAAAGCATCCCGGAATATTGATATTGGCAGGGCAAGGCATACAATAGGCACATCCTGTACAATTGACCTTAATTCCTGCTTTAAAGATATTCTTTATGGCATCAATAATTCCTACTTCTTTTGCTGTTAATGAATTTTCCTGTGCTTGTTGGGCCACTTTTATATTTTCTACAACCTGCTCCATCGTCGACATACCACTTAATACAATAGACACTTCCGGATGATTCCATACCCACCGTAGCGCCCATTCTGCTGGTGTTCTTTTCACATCTGCCTGATCAATCACTTGATATGCTTTCTTCGGCAGATTAACAAGATTGCCCCCCCTTAGAGGTTCCATGACTGCAATACCCAATCCTTTTTTCGCTGCATATTCCAATCCAGCCTTACCAGCCTGATAATCTTCATCTAAATAATTATACTGAATTTGGCAGAATGACCAATCATAGTAATCTACGATTTCTTTAAATAACCCGGCCTGGTCATGGAAAGAAAATCCCGCATGTCGAATTCTGCCATCTTTGATGGCTTGATCCAAAAATTCCCCAATACCCGCTTCTTTTAGTACTGGCCAAACAGTCGTATTCAGTGAATGCACTAAATAAAAATCAATGTGATCGGTCTCAAGGCGCTCCAATTGCTCATTTAAATATTTGTCCATATCTGCTCTCGTTTTAATCAACCAACTAGGAAGTTTGGTCGCTAAATTCACTCGCTCTCTATACCCATCCTTTAATGCTTTCGCAACAAAAGGCTCACTTGCTCCACCACTCGCAAAGCCAGTACCATGGTAAGGATAAGCAGTATCCAAATAATTTACGCCTGCATCAATGGCATGCCGAATCATAGGTATTGCTTTTTCTGCATCGATGTGAGTTGGATCATCGTCAATAATTGGTAATCTCATGCAGCCAAACCCCAAAATAGAAACCATTTCATTAGTCTTTCCATACTTTTTATACAACAACATCATCACGCCCCTTTAGATCTTTTAAAATTACTAACTATATTTTATGTTAATTTACATTGCTAATCATAAACCACATAACTTCTTCATACGACACGACATTTTTAGAGCGGGACGCTCTTCTATATAACCATCCGCTACTATCATTCCATCATTTCTATTACCAGTAAGAATCAAAGTATATTCATTTATAAATTCATTAAGAACCGTTTTGCCCGGGGCAAATTTTTTGATATTCATTTTAGCAAAAATTAAATCCGCATCAAAATCACATTTACCAGTAAAATAATAGGCAGAAGTACCGCCTGCGACAAGATTTCCATCAATTATCGCTACACCTGTGCCTGAAGATTGAAAATCCGACGAAAAATAAACACCCCAAATTTCTTTTGACATAATCTCTAATCCCCCTTAAAATTTGTTTGATTAGATATTAAGACGAAATTTATATTAACAAGGTTCATTATCCATTCTTCATATTCAGTTACACTACTTAAACAATACAGAATATTTAACTAAATTGCAAGCTGATTACCGTAATAATTCCATCATAACCGTGGTCAAATGTAGTCCTGCCATTGAATTATCATCAAATACTTATCCTAAAAACAAAAGCACAGCTTAAACCATTACTTTATAACGGTTTAAGCTGTGCTTTTTCCTGTAAGGTCGTGCCTCTGATTATGTTCAAAACAAAAAGTTGCTTTTTAATCCGAATCTTGCTTTTTTTTATACCGTAAATAACTTCCGTATGCAGCTACAGAAATTACTATCAACAGCGTCAATCGCATCGTATGCCTATGATAGGATGCCAAATCATGCCCCAAGGTAACTTCAATCCAAGCAGAAGGTAATTTGCCAATTAAAGTTGCCAAAATATAGTCTCGCCAACCAATGTTGCTGAGGGCGCCCAATGCTGTAATAAGTCCAGAAGGAATAAAGGGAATGGAACGAGCGATCAGCATAATCTGAAAGCCTTTCTTCCCACTAAAATTATTTACTTGTTGTAGAGCATTACTGCGTGTAATCACACGCTGGGCATAATCGCGAAAGAAATAACGCATAACAGCAAAACTGATTATTACGCCCACAGACTCTGCTGTCCATGATATCAGGGTTCCTTTTACTATGCCAAAAATAATGCCGTTTGCCGCTAGAATTAAAATATTCGGCAACACCGCAACACTATTAATAAATACAATAATGCTGAAACTCACCAGTACGGCATAAGGACCAAAAGATCGAATGTATTTAATGCTATCCACAATGTTACCTTTAAAAAGCAATTGGATCATTTTATGTAGGGGTTCTGGATTCATCCAGTACAACAAGAAGATACCTGCTACCAAAACTGCCAATGCAAAGGCTGCTCGCTTGGTTTTATTCTGATTTTGATTCATTTTACTACTAAACCTCATTTTCTAAATGCTCTTTTCAAAAAATATCATCACTAAGTGAAGTTAAATAAACACTCTCTTATTGATACACATAACAACAGTCAACTTTGCCCATAATGTTTAAAAATAAGGAGAAAACGTATGCATAAGGATACCACAAAAACCTCTTTTAATAAAGTATTTTATCGCTATATATATCGCATTAAATCTTCTACATGCCAATCGACAGGAATAATTCCATAAATTAAATAAGTAAAGAACCTCTTTCTTTATAACGAGCAATTAAAAACTCAGACTCCACATTGGTAATTCCATCAATTGCTTGTAGTTGTTGAATATAACGATTGGCATGCTCTTGATCATCAAACAATGCATGGACATGTAAATGAGGGCGCCCACTCATTTGATAAATATTGGTTATCTCATCCGTATTAGACAACTGTTCCGCGACAAAATTCATTTTTGACCATTCTACATTAATATTAAAATACATGGAAAGCATCTTGCCAGCCTTCAAAGGATTCACTACAATCGTAAAACGATCAATGATCCCATGGTCCATAAGTTGATGAATCCGTTCTCTGACCGCTGCCCGGGTCAAATTCACGAGACGTCCCAGTTCAGCATAACTTATACGACCATCCGCTGATAAATATTTCAGAATCTGTCTATCAATTTCATCTAAATTTTTGAATTGCATTGCAATGAATCACCCTTTCCGATTTTACAAAGTAAATAATTTTATAAAAATATTGATCGAATGTATATTTAGTATTATACTTACGTATAGATGCTAATAGCAAATTTTATTTATGATTAAAGTATACATGTTGGGGATTCATTAATAAACCTAGAACTGTTTTTGCCATAAAGGATTCTTTTTAAATCTAAAAAAGGAGGGATATCATTGGAACACCTTTGGCTCATATATGCCCTTTTATCCGCTTTAACGGCTTCATTGGTTGCCATCTTTGGGAAAATTGGTTTACAGACAGTAGATGCAAATACTGCCACTGCAGTAAGATCAATCATCATGGCCATTTTTTTAGTGTTTGTCGTGATTTTTCAGGGTAATCTAAGTCAGATACCACTACTACTTTCCGAAAAAAAAACAATTACATATATTGCTTTGAGTGGAATAGCTGGGGCTTTATCTTGGTTATTTTATTTCCTCGCCTTAAAGTATGGGAAAGTCTCACAGGTTGCCCCCATCGATAAACTAAGTGTCGTCCTGGCTACCATCATTGCTGTTACATTTTTAGGCGAAAAAATAAGTATGCTAAGCGGCTGTGGCATAGCTCTTATCGCTATCGGCGCTATATGCGTTGCTATCGGTTAATAAAATTCAAATCCCGCTATATCAAATGCAAAAAAATAATTACTAAATAAGGTGGTGCTTTACAATATGGTAACATTTGTTGTTCTTTTTATTGCAGCCTTTTGTGCTGGTGTTCAAAATGCATTAGCCGGCGGCGGTTCCTTTCTTACCTTTCCCGCATTGATGTTTACAGGCTTAGATGCACGGGCGGCAAATATCACATCAACAATCGCACTTTTCCCTGGTCAAATTACAACCGGCTTTGCCGGACGCAAAAACGTTTCAGATTTACCCCAAGTATCATTCAAGGCTTTGTTTGCCATTAGTTTAGTTGGTGGCGTCCTGGGAGCGATTCTTCTATTAAAGACACCCGTTTCCGTTTTTGAAGCTCTGGTGCCATGGTTGGTCCTATTTGCTACTTTTGTCTTCTTGTGGGGTAGTTTTTTTCGCAAAAATCAGGAAAATTCCAAACCATTAGGACGGACTAAATCACTAGTCGCACAATTTTTCATTTCCATCTATGGCGGTTATTTCGGTGGTGGCATTGGCATCTTAATGCTAGCAGCCTTGACGATTGCAGGTTTGGCTGTTCGCAAAGCAGGAGCAACAAAAAATGTATTGGCAGGCGTAATGAATGCTTCTGCCGTTGTGATCTTTCTATTTTCAAAGGATGTTGCATGGCCACAAGTTGCAGTAGCCTCTGTGGCTTCTATCGCTGGCGGTCAGGTCGGAGCTTTCGCCCTACAACGGGTAAATGAAAAAATCTTGCGTGTTTGTATTATTATCCTCGGCTTTGGGTTGGCCATCGGACTGTTCCTAAAAGCCCATGGATGATCAAACCTGATGACAAGTAGCCTAGGGAATTTTCACCCCTAGGCTTTCTCCAAATCAGGCTTGAAACCCTGCGCTTATCTATTTTTCATTATATACCATATTACCATTAAAATAGGATTTATAATCCTATTTTTTTATTACCAAAAGCAAAGTATCATCAAATAATTGCCCTGTCAGACTATGGTCTATTTAGTGGCATAAACTTTACACAATGCTTTTTCAATCTATGCAAATCCCCATAAATATGGCGTCATAAAAAATCCCCTTACTAAAAGATTCTCGCCGCATTCGTCCCTCTTCAACAAAACCTAGGGTTTTATATAAGGCTATTCCTCGCTCATTATCATCACGGACTATGAGGTTAATTTTTCGTACCTCACCAATTTCCTTTGCCCACTGCATTAATTCTTGAATGAGACGTTTTCCGATTCCCAGTCCCCAAGACCCCTGCTCCACGATAATACCGAACTCCCCTCCATGTGAAACTTTGGGACGTTTCCTCCGTCTAAAGATTAGCGTGCCAACAAGTTGTTCATTAATTTCAGCAATTAATAATAGGCCATTTTTATCCTCTGCGTGTTCAATTATAAGATCGCGTTGCGCATCATTAGTAATATATTCTCCCGAATTAAAGGTAAGAAAATCACTTTGCCCTGCACACTTGTCAACCAGGGGTACCAGCTTAGGAGCATCCGTTACAATCCCACGACGTATCTCTAACTGCAGCCCGCTCCTTAGTAAATAAATTCCCATAATATTCTCCCTCTCCTACAGTGATCACACTGTTTTAAATATTCCTAATATTTCTTTTCTCTATAAATCCGCTAAATCCCTTTTCATTTGGAATTCTGTAGGAGAAAATTAAACATTATATCATCCTCTTACTATCTCACCTAGGTTATACCAATTGTTAGTCAACCAAACCATTTCTTCGGCAAATCTTTTTGGCGGACCAGCGCTAATCTTATCATCTGTTACAAGCCACCAAAAGCTTTCAAAATCCCCCTTAATCTGTATTTATTACCCATTTCAAATTTAGTAATCCCCACTTAATTTCATAGGAATTAATTATTTTTATGTTTAAGATGCGCTCTATTATTTCCATTATTTCCTGGAAAATAACCAATTTTTCGTCTTTCATCTTTTTCTTGCTTGCAAAAAAAGAAACTGTGGTTTTCTAGTTAATTTCTCATATGTTGTGGGATGTAATTCTTTGAACTTTTCTGTCGGCATCGGTTCTAATAGTTTTTCAATTATAAATCCTGCATCGATTACAGGTGAGATTATGCTACTCAACGGTCTACTGTAAAATTGAACTTTTACTTTTCCCTGATTAGTTTCCCATTCGTCTTCAACAATCTCGGTTAAAAAGTAGTTTTCTCTATTAAAATAGGTAAAATCCATAAACGGATGATGCACTGAAAAAACTAAGGAACCACCTGGCTTCAACACTCGATTGAACTCAGTCATTACAATCTCCCAATCTTTAACATAATGGAGTGTTAAAGACGACAATACAACATCCAAGGATTGATCACTTATGAAATCTAGAGGTTCATTAAGATCAGCCCTTCTAATATCACCCTGTTCACCAATTCGTTTTCTTGTCATTTCTATCATACTAGGGCTAAAATCGATTGCTACTACCGTTGCCCCCTGATCTAACAACCATTTACTGTACCAGCCTGCCGCACACCCAGCATCTAGCACCTTTTTTCCGAAAACATTAGGCAACAATGACAAGGTAGCTGGTCTTTCATAGTAGGCATTAAATGGTTTTGTATCAACACATTCAAAATAATATTCCGCCATTTTTTCATAAGATGTAAAGGAAATCGAATTTTGATTGACCACTGATTTACGATTTAATATTTTTCCCATCATTACTCCTCGTAACTTATAATAGACTCTGAGTCATTTATGCCTTATTATAACCCATCGTTATGAGTTGTATTTTTATAAATCTAATAATATTACGCAACTATTTAACCCGATACCTCTTATTTAATCACATTATATTCCATTTACTTCGAAAGAACAATCGACAAATTCAACTCTCCACTGAGCAAACAATGTATATAGAAAACTCATTATAATTAATGTCTATAAAAATAGCTTAAACCATTATCTTATAAAAGTTTAAGCTATCTTAACCGATTCACTTGCCCCACTTATTCAAAAATGAGACCAATCTCATCCAAACGCCGGACTATTTCGGCAATGATCTTTTTTTCTTCCCCTTCATCCTTGGCCACAAAGGTAATGGAAAGTCTAATATAGGCCCCAGCATCATCCCAAGGAACGGTGGAAATTAGTTTTTCCCTAATTAAGAAATCAGAAAAATCTTCTGCTGATGCAAAACATCTTCCAGCTTGCGTGCGACGGGGTATGGCAACATATAGATAAAAAGAGGCCTTTGGCTTGGTGACTGAAAATCCAATGTCTTGTAGCGCTTTTACCAATAAAGTGTGCCGCCTAGAATATTTTGAAGCTGTTTTTTCGGTTATTTCTGGATGTTTCAGACAGTAAACTCCCGCCTGTTGAATGGCTGCAAATTGGCCAGAGTCATTGTCATCCTTTACCGTTGCAAACCCCTTCACTACCAGTTCATTACCACACACGAACGCCAGACGCCATCCTGTCATATTAAATGCTTTGGATAAGGAGTGAACTTCTACCCCAACCTCTTTAGCACCTGCAACTGATAAAAAGCTGAGAGGACGCTCGCCTTCAAAAGTAAGTGCCCCGTAAGCAGCATCGGATACAACAATGATTTTATTTTCTTTGGCAAATCGTACCACTTTTTCAAAAAACTCTTTGGTAGCAGTGGCCCCCGTTGGATTGTTTGGATAGTTAAGATATAGTAATTTAGCTCTATGTCGTTGTTCTTCCGTCAAAGATTCTAAATCAGGTAAATAATTATTTTCCGCCAACAGTGGTAAATTAACCACTTGACCCCCTAATGTTTTTGTCATAGTCCCCATAATCGGATATCCAGGTACCGTCATAATCGTAATATCACCAGGATTAATAAAAGCGATTGGCAACAAGGCTAAAATCGACTTAGAACCAATACCATGATTTACTTCACACGCAGAATTGAGACCATAAACCTCGTAAACTTTTTCCATATAATGAATAGCCGCATCTTTAAATTCCTGAGTGCCATTATCCGTATATCCGCGATTTTCTCTTAACTTTGCTTGCTCATACAAAATTTCTACCACTTCATTTTCGGCCATCCAATCTGGTTCCCCTACACCAAGATCAATCAATTCCACATTCGGGTTATTCTTACGCGCCTCCCGCTTAGCTCTTTTTATTTTTTCAAATTTGTACAACACAGTATCGTTACCAAAATTACTACCACCAACTCGCTCCGCAAATAATTGTTGAATAAAATGGTTGTTCATACTAATACCCCTTTCTTTTATTACTCCTACTTGCCATTATTTCCTATTATTAACATATTATTTGTATTATGCAACTATTATGCAAACAATACACTATCTTTCATTCCTCGCAGTCAAACAATCTATCTGTTACTTTCTTAGTCTGTTATTTCTAGTTAGCACCAATGTCTTCCTGCCTATTAATACTTGGCATTTTCTAACGCGCTTACTAGCAATTCTACCGTCCCCATGACTTCACGAACATGACCACGTGGTAAATTTGAGATGATAGCCCGATAATAAGTCCCAATGCTTTCTTGTAATTGCAGTGCAACCCCTTTACCTTTCTCCGTAAGAGCAGCCTCTACCACTCTTTTATCATAGTTAGATCGATTGCGAACAACAAGTTCATCTCGCACTAAATTATTCATAATTCTAGTAATCGTACTAATTTCAAGACGCATTTTTTCACTAATTTCATTAATCGAAAGAGTCTGGTGTTTATATAGCTCCAGTAATAAATAACATTGGGAATTGGTAAAACCATGTACCCTAATTTGCTCTCGCTCAAAAATTTGAAAAGTTCGTACCGCCTTTTGCAGCAGCTCACCAATATCTTCCACACAACGATTGTATTTTTCTTCTTCACTAACCATATGAATCCCCCCATCCCTTAGATATATTTGTATCATACAAATATATTGTTGTCAACTATCCCCAATTCAATTCTTGATCGAAAACAGCATGCACTTAACAAAATTTTTACTCTCAGGCCACTCTCTTGTTACAAACCAAACTTATATAATATATACTTTACTAACAAAATTGCCATCGGATAAGAAACTATATTCATTGTCCAAAACATAATTCCTTCTTGCCAGCCAAAGAATCCATACATAGACGACAAAGCGCTACAAAACAGGAAGGATAACATGGTACCACACATAAATAACATCAATGATTTCAACATTCCCACCTCATTCACAACATAAATTTAATCACAATCTGAAATAGGTACTATTATTTGCATCCTCTTCATTTTACCATTGTTAAGCCTAATTTGTTTGTTTTCTATAATGAACTCTGCTATATTATTGATTGAGGTGATAAAGCGAGGAAATTAATTCCAATTTTACTTATGTTTTTTTTCTACTTAACAATTTGTTAACTGGTTCTGCCAATCCAAATGCAAGTAATAATGCTACAACGAAATCTCTTGATTTCGACTTTTCTGTAGATCCCGAAACATTTCTACTCACTCTTACTACGGAAGGTGTAACAGAAAACGCTTCCGCTCCTCTGCCTAAAATGAGGTCTCTGATTTGAAAAAAACAAGTAATCGTATTTCATCGACATATCCTAATGAAAATGTAAACGTGACCATCCAAAAACAAAATACCTATTTAGACGTGAAAATTAAAGCACTTAAAGAAGGCATATTCAATTGGCCTAAGGTTAGTGTCAATAGCTATCTACTGCCTCTCGGCGAAGGAAAATATATACCGAATGACGATAAATATTGGAAAGAATTTTTAAATGAAGGAGTTGATACTGTAAATCAACGCTTTTTGATGAAATTTTTTGCGTTGAATCAACAACAACATTCCATCGTATACATTATCGAAAACATGTTTAATGATGAAATTTCTTTTGATACCAAGGACAAAATCAATTTTACTTTTAAACATGAATTTCCGAGCATCGATAAAGACAAAGAATACGGCTTTCGAATTTATGTAACAACGCAAGACCCGGTCGCGATTACTGCGATCTACAAAGATTACCTCCATGAAAAGAAGCTATTTACTTCCTTAGAGGAAAAAGCAGTACAAAATAAAAACATAGAAAAACTGTATGGTGCCGTACACCTTTACTGGCGGAACAGTCATTTTATTTTAGATAACAATATTGAATGGAATAAATCTCTGAAACTTCCTGCTAGTAAAGAGCTGGAGTGGTTACAGCAAGAAATGGTCGTTACTACCAATTCTCCAGATGAAATCACCAACGTGTTAGGCGATCTGCAGCATCAAGATTATGTAGATGCTTATCAAAAAGAATTCCTACTCTCAGCATTAAATACGGTCCTTAAGCACAAGGGATTTTACAATCCTGCCGTTTTTAACTCTTTAGATAAAGAAACTACAACACTTGTTGATAACGAAATGGATCATTTAAACCAACTTCAAGTTTATGATTTGAACAAACGACTGTTAAAAAGTATACTACGAGATTCAGTAGATTCAATCCCTGAATGGGCCAATAGTAATACTACTGATTTGTTAACAGGAATGAATCCTGCCGGTATCAAAAAGGCCTGGATTGGGATTCCAGATTGGACTAATGGCTATTTGAAGCCTGACTTTATAGAATATGCTAATCGTAATGGATACCTGATTGGCCCTTATGCTTCTTATAATACAATACATAAAAATGGACCGATGCCTGACTCACTACTCTCTTTACTGATAACACCTTATAACCACCTCTGTATCATATCGATGAAGCTTCTTGGAAAAGAGATAAAGATTTAATATCTTCCCATATTATAGTTTGGTCACCGTTTCATGAGAAAGCAATTAAACAGGAAATGACCAACTTCAAAATTCTTTCTGATGATCGCTTAGTGCAAATGACCGAGTATGGCAATGATTTAAAAGTGATCGCTAATTTTTCCAATCAGGATTTTAACTATCACAATGATATTATCAAAGCAAAGTCACTTATAATCTATGATTCAGGAAAGATGATCGAGTATACTCCCCAAAACACCAATATTTGCTCTTAGATAAGAACATTACACAATAAAAGGTCGGCTATTCATTATTTGAATAGCCGACCTTTTATCATCAAAGATGGTATCCTACTGTCTTGCTTACTGTTTGAGCTCGTCCATTTGCCGTTGCAAGTATTCAATTTGCTCCTGTAATAATTTTACCCTTAACTCCAGCTTTTCAGTAGATTTATTTGCTTCCTTTGTTTTTTCAACATTTTCTTTTTCTTTTTGTGCAGTGATAGCGTCATTAATGAAATTTCGCTGGGCAGCAATGAGAAACAATACTTGCGCTATTTCAAAAAACCCATTTGCCAAAACATTAACTTCACTTATGGTTAACGGTTGAGCAACAATAACACCCACTGCATAGAAAAACAAAGTAGCTTCATCTGGGCTCAATTCAAAAAATATGGATTTATCTGGCGTTACTTTAAATTTTTCCATACTATCCACCTCATTAAAATAGAAAGTGAGTTTCTCTACAACTTATGTATTTTAAGTTGTGTTTATGAATCTCTTTGACTCACTGCACTCCCCATTATCAGAAGGTCATTACCATCATCCATTCCTTAAGCAGAACTATTTTTACTATATACATCGCACTATATCTTTTACATGATCCTTTATTACATAAAATTCCAAATTATCCATAAAGAAGGAGTTTTTTTATAGAACAAACTACTTAATATGTAATAAATTAACTTTTTTAGGAGTAAGCATGAATCTTAATTCATCAGTAATTAATTCATTAATTTGAATTATTTGGTAATTTTTATTTACATTTGTCTGTATGCATTATACCGTGAACAATGTATGGGGGTATGGACCGTAAGTTGGCTCATTTTTCTCACACGATTACTTCTTTTTGATTCAGGATTACTTCCTTGGAAGCAATCTGCCCTGGGCTTAACTACTTATCAGATGCTAGTCTTCCTTGCGACTCTAACATTTATATGGGGTACTCACCTCTTTATGAAAAAGCCCCTTCATAAATGGTGGATATACGGTACCATCAGCATTGCCATTGTAGGTACGGGGTTAAGTCTATTGGATTTAGCTTTGGTTTACAAATTACTACTCCCTATCCTGTTTGCCAGCCTTG
>Ga0224518_1000081_pt1 | contig 17131 bp, 14 predicted proteins | sample IRBST25metaG_FD_179891 | JGI IMG/M metagenome (GOLD analysis project Ga0224518, IMG submission 179891) | Peat soil microbial communities from Stordalen Mire, Sweden - IR.B.S.T-25 | ecosystem: Environmental > Terrestrial > Soil > Wetlands > Peat | place: Sweden: Norrbotten County, Stordalen Mire...
AGGTTGGACTTGGCAAAACCTTAGTAGCAAAGGGGATTATCGCCAGATTAGCATGCTGTCACAAAGAGGAGCCGGAGCATAAGCTTTTTAAGGTTGTATATATATGCTCAAATCAATCAATCGTAAGCCAAAATATTGAAAAGCTATATAGTGGTGCTACGGTGGATGGGGTATCCGATACTCGCCTTTCTATGCAACATCTAAAAATATTCGAGCAAGAAAACGATGAAGGAGTACTGCAAAAATACATACAGCTGATTCCCCTCACGCCTGCAACATCATTTAACATAACAGGTGGTTGCGGGAGTATAAATGAGCGTGCGTTGATGTTTGTGCTACTGAAAAGGCTTGAGCATTTTGCCGACATTCTTCCTTATCTTGAAACAATGATGATAAATGGAGCAGATATATCATGGAATGGGTGGGGCAAGAATCATTATGAGGAGAGAGTTCTAAACTGCGATAAAAAGTGTGGCAATTATATAAGTGAGATGATCGCAAAACTTAATGAACACATTTCGCCAGAACTTATCAATGATATTGATGAGCACTGTAAAACAATAAAAGCAAATAGCAACAACACAAAACGCAGTTATAAAATTATTTATAAATTGAGACAGATTTTTGCCGGCATAAGTATTGATTACTTGAAACCAGATCTTGTCATTATGGACGAATTTCAGCGTTTTAAGGAGCTTATCAATGCTAATGAAGAGAGTGAGACAGGGCTACTGACTAGACGATTTTTGAAAAGTGGTAACATTAAAACCCTGCTATTATCCGCAACGCCCTATAAACTCTATCAAACTCTTGATGAGATGAGTGATAGTGGAGTAGACGAACATTACAGTGAATTTTTAGAGGTTATGAGTTTTTTGTTTGGTGATGAAGAAAGAAAAACGAATTTTAAGGAAGTGTGGCATAATTTTTCTGTATCCTTGCGTGAGATTTCAAATGGGAATTGTGCAGTCCTTGAGATAAAGAAAACAGCAGAAAATGCTATGTATGAAGGCGTCTGCCGGACAGAACGAATGCTTGTTGATAGAGAATGTGCAATGCTTGATGATAGTAGTGTGAAAACTTCGATGAGCATAACGGAGAAGGATATTTTGTCTTTCATAGAAGCTGACAACCTCCTTCGTGCTTTAGGTCTAGACATAGGAGTCCCAGTTGATTATATAAAATCTTCGCCCTACCTTCTTTCTTTTATGGAAAACTACCAGTTGAAGAGGGATATCAAAAAACATCTGAAGGCCAATGCTGCTCAGGTAATGAAGGCAAAAAAACAGCATTTGTGGATAGATAAAGCCACAATCCAGAATTATAGAGAATTACCCCTTAACAATGCCAGACTTCAACTGCTTCGTGAAATAGCATTTGAAAAAAGAGCCGAACATTTACTCTGGATACCGCCTGCAAAGCCTTATTATGAACTAGGTGGTGTATTTAAAAACAATGCCACTTATTCAAAAGTGCTGGTATTTTCGGCGTGGGAAATGGTGCCGCGGATGATTGCATCCATGCTTTCCTATGAGGCAGAACGGTTGACTGTCGGCAAACTCTATTCCAGTGAGCAAGTCAAAAATGGAAAAGACTATTTTGCGAAAACTCGTTTTCCACTCAGGAGATTAAAGTTTAATCAAGAGGGTACACAACCATTATTTGCTTTGCTTTATCCATCTATAACATTAAGTGAGCTTTATAATCCAATCCCAAGCATGGGTAAAAGTATAAGAGAAATTAGGAAAGAAATAAATCATAAAATAAAAGACCTCTTAGAAAAGCTCAAAAGCTACATTGATACTACACGTAACAATAGAGTGGATCCACGTTGGTATTACGTTGGCCCCCTGTTATTGGATTTAGGTAAAGAGGGCATTGAAGAGTATTTCGAGAAGGATAAGCCCGGAGAAAAGCTGAATGAGTTTTATGCTTATTATAAAAATCCAGAGACAGTAAAGCTTGGCAGGATGCCAGCTGACTTAGCAGATGTATTAACAAATATGTCCCTTGCTGCTCCAGCGGTCTGTGCACTTAGAATTTATGGTAATACCATTTTGGCTAGCCGATTCGCCAAGGAAATGATAAATATCTTTAATACACCCGAGGCTATTTCATCGATTGAAGTGTTATATGGGAAGTCAAATGATGATGCGTATTACAAAAATGTTTTAAAATATGCTGTTGATGGTAATCTACAAGCTGTTTTGGATGAATATACCCACATGATTGATGAAAAAGAAGATATCCAATTATGTGAAAAAATGTGTAACACAATAAAGATAAATACTGCTAGCTATCCTGTTGATACCTTTCCAAGTTTCAAAAGTGAGGTTGAGAACAAAAAGGAACGAAAAATTTCCATGCGTTCACATTTTGCAACCGGGTTTTATAATGCAGCGGGAGATAGTAAGACCGTACAGCGTAAGGATAACTTGAGAAATGCATTCAATTCACCGTTTAGACCATTTGTACTTGCAACAACATCAATTGGGCAGGAAGGGCTTGATTTTCATTGCTATTGCCGAAAAATAGTGCATTGGAATTTGCCATCCAATCCAATTGATTTAGAGCAGAGGGAAGGCAGGATTAATCGTTATAAGTGTCATGCAATTAGACAAAATATTGCCCAGAGATATGGAACTATTGAATTTAAGGAAAACATATGGAAGGAAATGTTTGATGCAGCTTTAGAATGTGAAAAAGGCGATAATCCAGAACTTGTACCGTTTTGGTGCCTACCTGGTGGTGGGGAGGTTAAAATTGAACGCATCGTACCAATGTACCCCCTGAGCAAAGATGGTGCAGCATATGAACGGCTCATTAAAATACTATCCTTATACCGACTAACAATGGGACAAGCAAGGCAGGAAGAGCTACTGGAATATCTGTTTAATAATTTTGAAAATACAAATAGCCTTGCAGATTTATTTATAAACTTAAGTCCATATATAAAGGAGCAACATAGTAGGTTGAAGAATTGATTATTTCGACCGTTAAGTATGAAGATAGGAAAAAAGCCATTGAGGATGTGAATGGTATTATGTCCCAGGTCATGCGGGCAGTGGAGATAGAGAAAAAATTGTAGGTGATCGATAGCCCCCTCGGCTAATGCCGGGAGTCTATTAAATTGTATAGGAGGATGACAAAAGTGGCTTTATGGGATTCAGTAATGAGCTATGAACACTGGCTACCAAAAGAAAAAGTGGAGGTAGTAAAGTGGCGTGCACTTGCAAACTACCAAACCCTTGGAGACATATTTTCGAAGGATAAAGAATTGGGAGGAGTGCGGCGTCCCCCGTTGTGTAGACACATAAAATCAACGGATTACTCACTATTTCATAGAATAGCTTAAATTCTTAAAATAATGCTTAAGCAGTGATTCTTCCTAAATAATATTCTTCAGGCGTAAGGTAACGATTGGACGCATGTAAACGCTGTCTGTTATAAAAAATTTCAACATACTCGAATACCACTGATTTGGCTTCAGCTCTTGTTTTAAACTGATAATCAATGAGCCATTCATATTTCATTTTTCCCCAGAAAGATTCCATCGGAGCATTATCCCAGCAGTTTCCCTTTCGGGACATACTACAAATAAACCCTCGTTTTTTCAGTATTCGTTGGTAATCGCTTGAGCAATATTGCGCCCCCCTGTCTGAGTGCAGGAGACATCCTGGTGATGCTCCATAACGAAGATAGGCATTATTCAATGCTTGAATTACCAAATCTTTTGTCATTCGATCACTCATTGCTAAGCCAATGATTTTCTGACCATATAAGTCCATAATGGCCGCTACATAAAGCCAACCTTCGCTTGTCCATACATAGGTAATGTCACTGACAAGTTTCTCATTCGGCTTTTTGGGATAAAAATCCCGATTTAACAAATTTTCAGCGACTGGTAGAGTATGATTTGAATTGGTTGTTGCTTTATACTTTTTAGTCAATTTAGATCGAATACCTTCTTGTTTGCAGAGACGCTCTACACGTTTATGATTAATCAATCGAGTACGCTTTAATACTTCGGTGATCTTACGGGAACCGCTACTGCAGCGCGACTTGCTATGAATTGCTTTCATCTCTACAATCAGTTTGGCTGTTTCCTGATCTCGTTTGCTTATTGGGCGTTTTTCCCATGCATAATATCCACTTCTGGATACCTGTAAAACCTTGCATAGCTTCGCCACCCGATAGTATTTGCGGTTAGCGCTGATAAATTTGAACCTTTTTATTTCAGGTTCTTCGCGAAGTACACTGCCGCCTTTTTTAAGATCTCATTTTGCTCTCGTAATTCACGGAGTTCCTTTTCCATTTTCTTAAATTTAGCATCTTCGTCACTCAGTTTTCCACTACCCGGAAAGGGGGTATCTTGTTTTTGCTTGTAGCGTTTAATCCAGCCATGTAAGGTATTTTCATTAACGCCCAGCTCTGTTGCTACTCGAGCAACTGGCAATCCGCTACTTTTTGCTCGCTTTACTGCTTCGATTTTAAATTCTACGCTATATGTTGTCACTTATAAAACACCCCTCTCTTGATTAACAGTTTACCATGTGTTTCTACTGTCCATCAAACGGGGTACAGCGCATCTTGCCTATTATCTACATAAAGTGACAACCTAGTACATGACTGATAAATACTCCAAAAAATTTCTCATTTAGAACCACTTGAAGCTGTTGCTTTTTTATCAATTAGTGAGTTAATGGTAAAGAAAGTTTAAAATTTTTTACGCTAAAGATGACGAATCTCCGTCATGGGATCTGCATTTAGCACATTCCACGACAGCGACTCGTCCTCTTCGCGTGTCCTGGTTACTCGTGTACTGATGAGTTTTAGCGACCCATGCCTTCCACCAAGTACAACGTCCACGCTGGAAATTTATTGACACGCACTTATGTTGAGACTCCAGTGCTGTAATAGAGGAATGTTTGTAGAAGAGAGTTAAATATCAATTTTGAACAGGGGACGTTATTCAGTTGTTGGCTTAGGTGCAAAAACCATGTAGCTGATCCAACATATGATCTGTTTGTATTTATTGTTAGCCTGCACAGAAGCGCCTCAATGGCTTCATAAAACCAACAATTCAAAGGAGAAGGCTGCTGTGGCGGAGGTGCATTTGGAGTCTGGGAGAATGAAAAGTGTTACTGGTTGGGAAGTCAGGCAGGTTTGGATGACGGATAAAGTATTTGTGGTGTTTTGATTTATAGTCTTTTTTATGTGAAAGTTTTTATTATTTATGTTATGCTATTTGAACAGATTTAAAATAGCATAACATAAAGGAGTGTATTGCATGGCAAAAAAGCGTGGCAATGGCGAAGGATCAATATCTCAGCGACCCAACGGCTTATGGCAAGGACAAGTATCTCTTGGTAAAGATGATAACGGTAAAACTAAGCGAGCAACTTTCTACGGCAAAACCAGGCGTGACGTTTCAGAGAAAATTAAAACAGCTTTAAATGAGCAACAAAATGGTGAGTTCATCGAAAAAAAGTCTACTACCTTTGACTATTGCGCTCAGTTATGGCTTGATGGTAAGAGAACATCTCTGCAAACCAATACCATTAATAAATACTGCTCACTCTACGACAACCACATTAAGAAAATCCTCGGTAATATAAAAATACAGGAATTAACCAGAAAAGATATACAAAAACTAATAACTGCCAGTAGCTTATCACCTAAATCTTTAGCTGAAATTCATATGATTATAAAAAACATCCTCATTTTAGCAGTTGAAGATAATCTAATAAAGAAAAATGTATGTAGCAAAATTGAATTGCCAGTCATTACAGAAAAAGAAATTACAATCCTGACAGACGAGCAAACTACCGCAATATTAGCAGAATGTTTTGGCACAAGAATCTACGATATCGTCTTACTAGAACTGGCGACGGGTATGCGCCGTAGTGAAATTCTAGGACTTACCTGGGATGATATTGATTTTAAAAATAATAAGATCAATATCAATAAATCTTGGATTGTAGTCAATGGCATACCTCAATGGTCAACTACTGCAAGTGGAACAAAAACAAAAGCCGGGAAACGCCTTATTGCCGTACCTGAAGAGGCAATGGATGAACTTGCACAGCGTCGCGTACTGCAACCAGATGATGTATATGTATTTCAAAATAAAAACGGGACTCCCCATAATCCCAATAACTTTTTAAGAGATTTTAAGACACACGCTGTAAAGGCAGGCGTCGACAAATTCCCTTTTCACTCCTTACGTCACAACTATGGAACACAATTAGCAGCCTTAAACACGCATACAAGGCTTATAGAAGCTCAATTGGGGCATAGTGACTATAGAAGTTCACGTCGATACATACATGCAACTGAAAAAGGGCAACATGAAGCAGCGGAAAAAATAGGACAAGTTCTGAGAAATATAAAATTGGGTTGCAGTACGGTTGCAGTACAAAATAAAAAAGACTCCATAGCTGAAGCCAAGAAGCCTTGAATTTACTGGTGGGGTTAGGCGGACTCGAACCGCAGACCTCTTCGATGTCAACGAAGCGCTCTAACCAACTGAGCTATAACCCCTCAAACAAGATCTATTATATTACGGTCAACAAGGAATGTCAATGGCTATTTTAAGAGTAAATTTGCACCAAATACTAGCAAAACTAACCCTATCAGTTGATTCCACTCAAAGGGTATTCGTTCTAGCCCAAATACGCCGAAATGGTCAATAATAATGGCGGTTGCGACTTGTCCAACAATGATTGCGGTCGTGGCATTGGCTACTCCTACCTCCGATATACTGGCAACCACTAGATAAATAATACCAACACTGATCACCCCGCCCAAATAAACATACCATGGTGCCTCTGCTACTGCAGAAAAATCTCCCTTACCCATTCTAAAGACAAACAATAGAACTACCACAACAATAGTGCCTATCATGTGCACAATAAACGTTGCTTCTAGTAAACCAATTACCTTACTTAATGCCGTATTCATTGAACCTTGCACTGCCATGAATGCACCTGAAAGAACCGCTAATAAGAGGGATGATAGATTGCTTGGCATCCTTACTACACCACACTTTAATATAAAGTACGTCTATCTAGTATGGCATATAATGCGTATTTTATACGCTGCCTTCGTTATTATAAACCTAGGCTAACCATGCTAATAAGGTTGTGCTTATCACAACATAGACCCAATGCGGGCTAGCAAGAATTCTCTATTTTCTAGCAAAAAAAACAGGCATAATGCCTGTTACTCTAAAATATATAGTGTTACATTCTGTCGACCAAACTGCAAGGCCTCACTGTGACTATCAAATGCCAAATCAATCCGATTTCCCTTGATAGAACCACCAATATCATCAGCAATTGCATAGCCATAACCTGACACATAAACACGAGTTCCTAGGGGGATAACGTTTGGATCAACAGCAATGATACCTTTGTGCAAAAAATTACCACCCCTGGTATACTGACCATTTCCATCATCATATGCACTATAGGCAGATGCATTCATTACCATGGATCGACTGGATCTACTTGGACTAAATTCCACACTATTCGCACGCTCTAAGCTCAACAAAGTTTCTTTATTAGCAATTCCATCTACGGGCAGACCACTACTACTTTGAAATTCTTTGATCCCTTTTAATGTGAGACTACCAAAAACACCGTCAATTTCCCCTGCATAGAAACCTTTCTCCGAAAGTAACTTTTGCAACATCTGCACGCTATCACCGCGCATACCAAACCTTATGCTATCATCACTAGGTGCAGCAAAAGCAGGCATACTCATCACTAGCATAGACAGAATTAATGCTGCGATTAGGTACACTTTTTTCAATTGTTTCACCTCTCTTTTTTGGCGCCTTTGAGTTTAGTTGTTATGCAATGCAAACAACATCACCATAGCGCAGCCTCCGGGGTTAGCTGTCGGATTAGGGTTAAAAGAAGAATAGAAAATAACCCCTCCGCCATAAGCGGATTCACCCCTATATGTTTATTGGTTCCCCCGTACCAGTAAGGATTCGGCTTTCTCTATATTACACCATTACTACATTCTTAGTCAAATAAATATACAACAAATAGTCCAATATTCTGTTAATTCCATTTTTCTACATAAATATATTGCTATTAAAAATACTAATGTATCCATGGCAAAGACTCCTCCTCCTTTACATAAAAAAAGATTAACCGGCATAAACCGGTTAATCTAACACATATATTTTTACATTTTTGATGCCATAATCAAGAGCCTCATTGCGAGTATTGAATGCTAAATCAATACGATTGCCTTTGATTGCACCACCTTGGTCGTCGGCAATGGCTTCGCCATAACCTTCTACCCATAATTTTGTTCCCATCGGAATCACTTTTGGATCTACTGCAGCAATCCCATGCTGTACAGTACCTCCTACATAGGTTTGATTGTTCCACTTGCCATTGTCGAGTGCGCCAGGCGCATAAGCGGTAGCCTTCATATCAATGACACGTTTATAATGTTGTGGAACACCTTTGTTATCAAGAGTCGGAGTAGAACCCAAAGCCTGATGATTAAATAGTGTAGCAAGTGTCCCTAATTCTTTTTGGTAGGGAGCAATTTTGTCGGTAAGGCTTTTTTGTAGTTGTTGCAGCAATATATTTTCAGCCGTTTGGCTAATATTTCCCTGAGTTACTGCATTGGCAATCGTAGACGCCTCACCTTGACCAGATTGACCTAACACGGTTTTAGCCAATGTCGCCAACAAGTCTTGCTTCTTTGACTGTTCTAACTGTTTCTTTACTGTCAGTAGTTGCTGTATACGAGCTGCATTAGGGTTTTGTGCAATAAGTTGCGTGAGCTGATCCTGAATGGTTGCAGCATGAGCTAATTGCATCATTGGAGAACAAATACTGAATACCACAGCTGCTAATACACTGGCAATTATTTTCTTCATTATTTATCCCCTCTCAAAAATATTCTTATTACTAATCTCTACCCCTAATATTATAACACGTTGTTTACATAATTAATAAGGGTAATATTAGGCAATACGAGAACAAGGCTACCCATCCTAGTAAAAGGCTATACTTTCTGGCATGCAAAAAAAGGACAGTGCAAACTGTCCTCTTAGGGTTATTGTTAGTTATTTAATTTCCTTACCTACTTTGCTAATTGATAAAGTGCTTCGGTTAATACATCAATCCCGATCATAATATCATCATATTCTGTATATTCATCTGGGTTATGACTAATTCCATTTCTCGAAGGAACAATCACCATACCTGACGGTGTGATCTTTGCCATATTCATAGCGTCATGTCCAGAGCCAGTGTTGAGTATCTGGCAAGACGCACCAACCGTAAAACAACTTTGTTCAATCAGCTTGCCCATTGCCGGATTCATCTCTACAGGTTTTTCCGATGAGATCATTTCAATGGCTACAACGGTATCCTGCTTTTCAGTAATATTACTAATCTCATCCTTAATGTCCTGTAGGCATTCAATAATGTTTTCTTGATTGACACCACGAAGTTCCACTAACATTTCTACCAATCTTGGGATTACATTAATTGATCCTGGATTGACTTTCAGATCACCAACAGTGGCTACTGTTCCTTTGCTAGACTGAGCTAAACCGATATTTTGTACAGCTAACACAATCATCGCCGCACTCACCAATGCATCATGTCTCTCTTCCATCGGCGTGGAACCTGAATGAGCTGCCAACCCCTCCACGGTAATTTTAAAACGTGTAGGAGCTGCAATGGTCTTTACAATGCCAATATTATTGCCTGACTTCTCTAAACTACATCCCTGTTCTATATGTAGCTCCAGGAAGGCTTTGATTTCTTCTCCCCGGCGCGACGCATCATCAATCTGCTTAATATCAAGATTGTGCTGCGACATTATTTTTTTAAAGCTGTTACCCTGCTTATCCTTTGCCTTCCCCCATGCATAAGTATTGGCCAAACCAGCCATTGCCTTACTTCCCATGGTAGCAAAACCAAAGCGACTTGATTCTTCACCAACAAATATAATGAGTTCCAGTGTATGAGCTAAGGGCCCCATATCCTGCAACCGTCTTATGGCCGCTAAACCACCAACCACGCCAACCACACCGTCGAACTTGCCACCTTCTGGCACCGTATCTAAGTGAGATCCCGTAAGTACTGGTGGTAATGATTTATCCTGACCGGTTAAATGACCAATAATATTACCAATTGGATCTCGGCTAACGGTAAGGCCAGCCTGCTCCATTAAATTCATTATATATTCTTGTGCTAATATATCTGCTTCAGTAAATGCTAAGCGAGTGATGCCGCGCTGTCCCTTGCCAAAACAGGCAATCTCCTCTATTTCATTAATTACCCATTCCTTATCTGTTTTCACTCGCATTACCCCCTCGTATATTTAACCTTGCTATATGAACAGTATAACCTAAATCTAACAATAATTCCATATCATAACCACATAATAGCCCCTAAATCGTATAAATTCAAAAAAATAAGACGCCTAATACTAGACGTCTTATCATAAATTAAGCCAACACAGCCTGTTTCATAGCTTCCAATCCCAACCGTTGTACCATGGTACCTATGCGTTCGTAATTTTTCCCATTTTCTTTATAATAGCTTACCACTTTATCAACCAACGGTAACACATCATCTTGAGAAACATTTTCTGCCAAAACATCGGCGAGGCGGGGTTTAATACCAGCATTGCCACCAACCATAATGGTATATCCTTTGGACGTGCCAATTAGCCCTAAATCTTTTACTGCTGATTCACTACATGAATTCATACAACCTGAAACACCAATTTTAAATTTTGATGGTAACTGCATACCATGATAGAGTTTATCAATTTCTAACCCCAAGGTTACAGCATCTTGCTGAGCACGTTTGCAAAAATGAGTAGCCGGGCAAATCTTCACACTGCGTACACAAAGTCCAACAGCATGTCCTTTATCCATCCCTAATTCGTCCCACGCAATATCAATTTTATCTTCCTCAATACCCACAATAGCAATTCGTTGAGCACTAGTTAATTTAAGAGCCTGCGCACCATATTTTTCTGCTACATCAATAATATTACGTAATACATTAAAATCTGTTATAATCCCCCCAGGTATATGTGGCGCGATTGCGTAACTGCTTTTATCACGTTGTAATATTGCACCCTTTTCCAAAATATCCTTTTTAACTTCCACTGTACGTCCTCCTTGCAATTAACAATAATTATTAGTACAGTATTATAATTAGATATTGTGGATACTTTTTCCTGCTTTTTATATTTACATTTTAATATTTTTTAAAAGAATTATTTTACAAAAGAAATGATAATAGTTAACAAACTAACTACCGCTATTACGCAACCAATTATAAGTGCAGTTTGATTGAGTTTCTTCATATCTCTTTTATGATATGCCCGTTTGCCGATCCCCTTAGCCATTGTACTTCCCCCTTATAACAAAAGTTAGTCCACAAAAACTAAGCGTAGACTCAGTAAGTAGTATACTCACTGAATCTGTGAATATTGAACCTTTATAGACCAATTTTAAAATTTTTTTGACAATAACAGCAAAGGATCTCTTCGTCATTTATTGCTTTGCACATGGGCAACTCAATTACCCCACTACAATAAGGACAAATGATCCGAATCTTATGTTGAATACTACATTTTCGTTTAATTAACATAGGGTTACTCCTTCCCATTTTATTATACAATATGAAGGAATATTCCCTTTTGTTCATTTTACTCATTCCGTCGTCATTGACATAAAAATCTTACATGTTCTATAGTAGTATGCACCCTATATAGGAAGAAAATCGCGGGACATGTACCACGATTTTGCTTTTTATTAATTATTTATGATAATCAAAGCATCTAATATTTGACGAAGCTTAACCACATGCGCCTGTTCTTCAGCTTTAAGAATCGCAAAAATTTTCTTAGCCTCTGGAAATTTAGATTTATCTGCTAACTCATCGTAAAATAAAATGGAATCTTTTTCTGCCTGAATCGCCATACGCAAAATTTCTACAATCGTAGCAGCTTCAGCAATTTTCACTTTGGCATTTTTCCCTGTGGGGAAGATATGTCCCTCTGCTAACACAGTAAGGTAACGAGAGGATTCCACATCAAACAAATACTCTTCGGCCCCAGATTCTTTCTTTCCACTAACTTTTTGGAAAATTTCGCTAAAAGTTTCATGGTGTGCTATTTCTTCGTTTTTCAACAAGCGAAATAATTCTTTATGGCTTTCTTCGGTTGCTTGGTCATAAGCCTGCTGGTAAAATTCTCGTCCCGATGCCTCTATCGATATGGCAATTCTCAAGCCTTCAAGATCACTAAATAATTTTACATCCATGTATATACCCCCTTAATTTAAGACACACTATAATACTTAATAGTTTCGACTACTTTCAATAAATTCCTGCAATTTTCTAAAATTAAACTGTTAACTGTTTAATAATAATTATCATTTACTTTTTCTCTTACCTATGTTACCCTATAATCATTGAATTATATTTAGTAAGGAGGTCTTCTCTTATGACCAAACGTAATGATGTGATAAAATTTGCTGGTAACCCAATGACGCTCATTGGTAACGAAATCAAAATTGGTGACACTGCGCCAGATTTTGTCGCTCTTTCTCCTGATTTAGCTCCGATATCATTGAGTAGTACGAAAGGTCAAGTCCGTGTAATCAGTGTTGTACCCTCGATTGATACTTCGGTTTGTGATATGCAAACTCGTTGGTTTAACGAAGAAGCTTCCAAAATTGATGGCTTAAGCATTCTCTCTATTAGTGTTGATTTACCTTTTGCCATAAAAAAATATTGTGCTACAAAAGGTATTGAAAGCATTAAAACTCTCTCTGATCATAAAGACTTGGACTTTGGTTTGAAATATGGTTTTGTGATTGAGGAGTTACGCCTCTTGGCGCGCGGCACCATCGTCATTGATCAAAATGATATTGTACGCCACATCGAATATGTGCCAAATGTGAGTGATCATCCTAATTATGACGCAGTAATGGCCGTTGTAAAGCAATACCTATAATACATACGACAAAACCTCCCTCACAATCAAGCGAGGGAGGTTTTTCTTTTCTCTTACGTATTAGAACAAATGAATCATATTATTTCTGTAATTCACATAAAGAGCCTTCAATTCTGCCATTTTGCTAGCCATTTCAATTTGCATATTAGATGCATTTTCAAATTCACCATTTTTAATCGCATCATTAATGCGACCGAACAATGCTTTTTGTCCAACAGTATCTTTCGCTAACTGTAAACGTAAGGCATTAATTTTTTTCCAGTTGTATAAATCAAGATCAGCTGCTGTTTCTGCACTATGTAAACATTTGCACTCTCTAACAATTTTCAAATTTTCTGGAATGATGCGTTGTACAAGTTCAGTTCTCCAACGAACTAGAGCGCCTTCTACGAAACCATCAATCAGTTCTTTCCTGAAAATATTACCCATGGTAAGCACGGCAACTTTTTCTGGATAGTTAGTAATACTCTGCATGTTTTCCCAAACCGTTGCTGGAGGTTTAGCAAATAAGCGATCACGTTCTTCATCAGAAAAATCATCAAAAACATCATGTTCGCTGCGATAAGCACGCTCTGTTTCCAAATAGAAACCGGGTGTACCAGCATCTTTTGACAATTCAGCTTCTAGTCCCTTTGTATCCTTTTGCGACTCAATTGCCGCTTTAATACCATCAAACATGGTTAAATAAATCGTAGCAGTTGCAATATAAGTATTAGTATATGGATTTGGTGACCGCACTTCAAAACGAGTAGCCATCGGATTGGTTACATCACGCACCAAACCAGCTAAAATTGTTCTATTCCGGGAAACCACCTCAGGGGAGTTCCCAAGGGAGGTAACAATACAAATTGGTGCTTCAAAGCCTGGTTTCAAGCGATTCAATGAGTCATTGGTTGCCGAAATAAACGGATTTACAACCTCATAATTTTTTAACAATCCCATAATCGCGCCATAACCAATTGCGCTTAGGAAGTCTTTTTTCATATCAGTAGGGGAGAACAAATTAACAATTTTGCCTGATTTCATTTTTGCAGCAATGCTGACATGAGTATGTTCACCGTTACCAGCTACACCAATAATTGGTTTCGCTTTGAAGTTGACTTCTAGTCCATTGGCCCGGAAGATTTCTTTTACGATAATCCTCACTTGCAATTCATTATCCGCTGGTTGCAAGCCGGTGGCAAAGCGCCAGTCAATTTCTAATTGCTCCATAACATAACTTAAGTGACCAGTCTCATCAATTTGTGACTTAACGCCACCAACTTCTTTATGACCCATTTCAGGACTCATTCCGTATTTTTCAAGCATAAATAATGACTGTTCAAGAGCCGTACGCACTTCGCCACGGGTACGTTGCCAGTATTGTTCTTGCATGACCTGGGATGCTGATAACTCTGCTACCTCAGCTTTTTGAGCAGGTGTTTTTACCCAAAATTCAAGTTCAGTGGCTGATACAAACACAAGATCTTCAATTTCACTTACATTAACATGTTCTAATCCTGAAATCTTAGGATATTTTTTAAACAAGCTAAATAATTCATCTTTAATATAAGCCAAGCTATTATTTAAAATGGAACGGGAATCAACAGTCTTTTCATTATGTACTAAAAAAGAAGGAATACGTAATGTCCCAACTGGCTTGCCAGTTGCTTCATCAATATGTTCGAAATTATAATCAACAAACCAATTTACATTAGAATCAGCGATAATATCAACTTTGGCATTATTTAGCGTAGCAATGCCAGTAAGCACAACAGAGGAACCATCTGTTTGCACAGCACTTCCATGAAAGAAATCATCCATATCTTTTAAAAATAATTCCATAGGAATTTTTTCATCAGTATCATTACCTGCAAGGTCAATACCCACCAATGAAACAAACGTAATTTCCGAATGCTCTCTCAATAAAGCAACTAACTCTTCCTTACTATACTTACCAGCGGGTATTAAATACAACAAATCCTTAATCATTAACACTCACCCCTTAACTCATTTTTTTATATTTTGCTCCGATATACCATAATAAATACTGCGAATAGACAGAAATCTCCCGTGCATTGATCTTTCAATACAGGGAGTCGTCATTGACTCGATTTATTAAATTAAAACTATGTTATCATTATAATAGTATAATTCTCTTTTGTCTAGTACTAAATCTAATATTTTCTAAATTTTTATAATGTCCATCTTCTGCATAAATACTTTTGTCTCTGAACACAAACCTATTTTTAAAAATAATACTAAAATATTTTTAGTATTATTTAAATATTTTAGTATTATGTGCAAATTTTCATTTTTCAAAATAATCTAACTGTGGTATAATGTATCCAATTGTACAAATGTACATATAAAAAAGGAGATGGAATAATGAAACTGAACAAAAAATTGCTCTTGTGTCTAGCAGTAATGTGCCTGCTTGTATTCAGCTTGCAGGTAGCTTTCGCTGCCGAAAGTCCTAACAACAATCTTCCAAACATCAAAATTCTTGCTACTGGTGGAACCATTGCTGGTGCTGGCGCAACTAGCACAACTACAGTAGGTTATACTGCTGCTGTAACGGCAGTAGACAAGCTGATTGCCAACGTTCCTGAATTGAAAAATGTTGCCAACGTTAGTGGTGAACAAGTTTTCCAAATTGCCAGTGAAAGCATTACAATGGATAACTGGCTTACACTAGCCAAACGCGTCAACGTCCTACTTGCTCAAGATGATGTTGATGGTATTGTTATCACACATGGTACTGATACGTTAGAAGAAACTGCTTATTTTCTTGATCTCGTAGTAAAGAGCAATAAACCTGTTGTTCTTGTTGGCTCAATGCGTCCCGGTACTGCAATGAGCGCTGATGGTCCTTTGAACTTATATCGTGCTGTTATTCTTGCCGGTACTAAAGAAGCTGCTGGTAAAGGCGTAATGATCATGATGAATGATACAATCAATGCTGCTCGTGAAGTAACTAAAACAATTACTGACCGCGTAGATACTTTCCAAGCGCCTATCATTGGTGCTCTTGGTGTCTTTACCGGTGACAAACCAGTATTCTATCGTCAATCTTTACGCAAAAATACTACAACTAGCGACTTCGATATTACTAATTTAACTACACTACCTCGCGTCGATATCGTGTATGGCTATGCTGGTAACGCTGGCACTATGATTGATGCTGCGGTACATGCTGACGCAAAAGGTATTGTTCATGCTGGTGTTGGCGATGGTAGTATCGCTGCAGCGGAATATCCATCCATTGAAAAGGCTCTGAAAAGTGGCGTAGTCTTTGTCAGAAGTTCCCGTGTTGGTAGTGGCATTATTGCTCGCAATGGCGAAGCTAATGATGATAAATATGGCTTCATTTCCAGTGACAATTTAAATGCTCAAAAAGCTCGTATTTTGTTAATGCTTGCTCTAACTAAAACAACTGATGTAAACGAAATACAACAAATGTTCTACGAATATTAAAAGTACGATTCTTCATTAGTGATCTAAAGACTTGGCATAAGCCAAGTCTTTTTTTATCCCTACCTCTGCGCTAGAACTAATTCAGGTCAATATAAAACACTCTTATTTTATAAGTTTGCAGATGAGCGATCTTCTCTCAATTTTAAAATTAATGCCGATAATACAAGCGGTATATCTTCAGCGTAGGGCTTACTACTGTATTCGATAATTCGACTGGCGAGAATACCCCATCTGCGTCGTTGCTCCTGCGCCTAGCATCTGGAGTATTCTCACCAGTCTCAGGAACGATAAAGTATAAAATAAAAGAGCACTCATAACGAGTGCTCTTTTGCTTAACTGGCAACTACCTATCCTCCCAGCTCGTTTCCAAGCAAGTACTTTCGGCGTATATGGGCTTAACTACTGTGTTCGGTATGGGAACAGGTGGAACCCCATAGCTATCGTCACCAGATTTTGAGATATTCTCTCAAAACTTTACAGAAGAAAGTGTACATTTAGGATCAATTGGGTTAACACAACGTGCTAACTAATTAAGTCAAGCCCTCGACCTATTAGTACCAGTCAGCTGAATTCATTGCTGAACTTACACACCTGGCCTATCAACCTTGTGATCTACAAGGGGTCTTACTAGCTTACGCTATGAGAGATCTCATCT
>Ga0224518_1000083_pt1 | contig 16879 bp, 16 predicted proteins | sample IRBST25metaG_FD_179891 | JGI IMG/M metagenome (GOLD analysis project Ga0224518, IMG submission 179891) | Peat soil microbial communities from Stordalen Mire, Sweden - IR.B.S.T-25 | ecosystem: Environmental > Terrestrial > Soil > Wetlands > Peat | place: Sweden: Norrbotten County, Stordalen Mire...
AATTTGATGTAGTAAATTGGGATCAATTACAAGGGTTCTGGGAGTTTATACCATCATGGCAGAATTCAGTTGATTCGATTCGATGCTCTAAAGATTCTCTCCATATCACTACTGCCTGGTTTGAAAATAATATTGTGGGGTATGGAATTATCGAAATAAATACAGGGGATGTACCACAGTTGGCTGTAGCAAAAGAATTTAGAAATAAGGGGATAGGCTGCGAAATTATTAAAGAGTTAGTAAGTCATACTAAAAGTGACCATTTGAGGTTTATAAATATAGAAGATGGTTGTGAAACTTTAAATACGTTTTTAAAAAATAATGGCTTTATAGAAATTGGGAAACAATATGAAATGGTACTGCCATTAGAACTTTAAGGCACAGATAATATATGTGACTAGCGATGACTTTTTTTACAAAAGGTTGTGGCTACTTTTTTTTGTATCGCTGTTATTTACTTGTCAGCAAAAAAAAGATCCTGTGCAAACTTAAATCGATAGAAGTTTGCAGGAGTTTGTTGTTATATATTAAATATACATGTTATACCCGATAATTACAATTGCTGAGATGTAGAAAAATTAAAATAAGTGGGGTGTGTATCCATGAGTGGCAGTAATCATAGGAAGGTTGAGGATACTACTTTGAGGGATGAAACTCAATTAATTAATATTGACTATCGTTATTTATTTGATAATAAACATATTATCATGCTACTCATTGATCCTGAAAATACGAAAATTATAGATGCAAATTTCGCTGCTTGCTCATTTTATGGTTTTAGTCATGAAAATATGTTAAGTATGTCAATGAAAGATATTAACACGTTAACAAGTGAAGAAATTGCAACAGCGGTGCAGCTAGTAAAAAGGGAGGGGAAAAATCACTTTGTATTTCAACATTGTGTAGCAAATGGAGAAATTCATTTTGTGGAAGTTCACAGTACTCTTGTAAGAATTAAGGATCAGGAACGGATATGTTCGATTATTAATGATGTCACAGCACCTCAAAAAGGTGCAGCGGAAATCAGCAAAATTAATGTTGAACTAGAAAAAATAGTAAAGGATCAAACCGATGTTCTTGAAGAAACCAATGCACTGTTGGAAGAGGAGATTTCTGAACATCTTAGTGCTGAGGAAGGGTTACAAAAGACTCTGAAAGAAGTGGAAGATATCTACAATAATTCGCCTTGTGGCTATCACTCTCTCGATAAAGATGGTTTTTTTGTGCGTGTTAATGATACCTTACTTGCATGGTTGGGTTATGGTAGAGATGAAATAATCGACAAAAAAAATGTTATGGAAATTCTGACTCCAGATAGTAGGGAAATCTTTAAGAGGAATTTTGTTCAATTTAAAAAAGACGGTTACCTAAAAGATTTAGAATTAGATTTGATATGCAGTGATGCTAGCACCATTACAGTGCTGATTAGTGCCACAGCGGTCATGGATGGTGATGGTAATTATATCATGAGTCGTTCTTCTAGTTATGATATTACAGAGCATAGAAAGGTCAAAGATGAGTTGCGTGATTTGAATTCAAAACTGGAAAGCATAGTGAAAGAGCGTACCAATCAGTTGCAGGATATGAATGCTGAGCTTGAGGAAAGTAATGCCATGCTTGAGGAAGAAATATCTGAAAGAGAAAGTGTGGAAAGAGCATTAAAAAGAAGTGAAGAACTATATCGAAATGTATATGAACATTCTCCCCTTGCCTTTGGAATTTGGGATAAGGAATTCAGGTTTGTTGACTGGAACAAAAGGGCGGAGGAATTTTTTGGATGGTCCAAGGAAGAGGTAATCGGGAAGAAATTTGTAGACTTTCTAGTGCCGCCAGAAATTAAAAAAAACATAACGGATGTTGCGATGAATATTATGGAGATGGGAATAGAGCGTATTACCCTAAATGAGAATGTAACAAAAAACGGGGAAATATTATTATACGAATGGCATAACTCGCTACTTCATGATGGGTCAGGCAACCTAATTGGCATTATGTCAGTGGGGGTAGATAAAACGGAAACCTTTAAGGCGGAAAAAACAATACGGGAAGCTAAGGAACAAATTCAGGCAACGAATGACGAGCTCTTCAAGAGTAATATTTCTCTGAAAGATGAAATAGCGAGAAGGATCAAAATGGAAGAGACACTGATAAAAGCAAAATCTGAAGCTGAACATGCTAACCTGGCCAAAAGTAAATTTCTTGCTAATATGAGTCATGAAATCAGAACGCCTATGAACGGCATTATCGGTATGACGGAATTGACATTAATGACCGAATTACAGGAGGAACAAAGAGAATATCTGACTATCGTCAAGTCATCTACTTCATTACTGCTGCGGGTATTAAATGATATTCTTGATTATACCAAAATTGAATCTGGTAGAATGACTTTAGAAAGTGAACCTTTTAGTGTTAGGACAACAAGTAATGAAGTGGTTGATTTGTTTACCGTTGCTGCAAAACAAAAGAAGTTATATATTAAACTAAATATTGATGATCGTATTCCTCAACAGCTAATTGGTGATTCCATTCGATTAAGACAGATACTTTCCAATTTGGTGGGAAATAGTGTAAAATTTACTAATCATGGCGGTATCACCGTAAATATATTATTACTACTACGGGAGATGCAGAAGGTGGTATTAAAATTTACTGTAGTTGATACAGGTATTGGAATTCCTCAGGATAAAGTGAATAAATTATTTAAAAGATTTAGTCAAGTGGATGATTCACATAGTAAAGAGTTTGGTGGAACGGGTCTAGGGCTTGCTATTTCAAAAAAACTAATTGAAATGATGGATGGAGAAATTGGCATGGCAAGTACGGAAAAGGTGGGTAGTGAGTTCTTTTTCACAGCATCTTTTGCTATAGAAAATGATGTTGTTGAGACAACATCCAATGATAGCAAGCAGGTTGAGACTGTCGATATAAATCGAGAAACTAAATTGAAGGTGCTACTAGCTGAAGATGATGAAGTGAGCAGAAATTTAGCTAGTATATTTTTAAAGAAAAGAAACTTCCAGGTGCTATTGGCCAAAGATGGACAAGAAGCAGTAGCTATTTTAGAAAAGCAAAGGTTTGATTTAATATTAATGGATATTAATATGCCATATTTAGATGGGTATTCTGTAACGAAAAAGGTTAGACTGCAAGAGGAAAATAAGGGGATCCACACGCCAATTATTGCAATGACAGCCTATGCATTGAGTGGAGACAAAGAAAAATGCATTGCAGCAGGCATGGATGATTATATTTCAAAACCAATTGATTTTAACGAACTTTTTAAGTTAATCGATAGTTGGTTGGAAGATAAAAAATGAACCGCTGTCCAATGATGAACAGCGGCTCAGTAGGTTTAACAATGTGGAAATTCAACCTGTGGCCCCTTCAGCGACGGATATCCCACTCAATAGGTCAATATGGCCTTACAGGAAAATCATGAACTGACGGCAATTGGTTTTGATGTGCTACAAATTCCAAGATGTAAGATTACGTTCTATGTTAAGTAAATAGTTGAGATACAAAGAATAATGATGGTTTGGTGGATTTTGCAGGAATTTAATTATTTATCTGGAATACGTTAAGTTATGTTAAAATGTTTGAAAAAGCATAAATTTTTTTGATTGCCGATAACGATACTATGTATTAATTTTCCTTTGAAGGAGTGGTTAGTGTGTCTATCATAACAAAAAGTGCTATACCTAATTCATTGACTCTTGCCAATTTAGGGTGCGGCATAATGTCGATAATGATGTTATTTCAAGTAAATTATGTGTGGTCTGCTATTTTTATATTATTAGCATGTGTTGCGGATCGCTATGATGGAGTCGTTGCTAGACGTCTAAAGGTATCAAGTGAATTAGGAAAGGAACTTGATTCTTTGGCAGATTTAGTTTCTTTTGGCGTTGCTCCTTCCATCCTTGCTTTTAATCTTTACGGATTTTTGCAACTGGGAATTTTGGGGTACCTATTGGTACTGTTGTTTCCAATGGCTGGCGCTTATCGATTAGCTAGATTTAACGTTACTGAATTTGACGGAGAATTTTATGGTATCCCTATAACTTTTGCGGGCCTGTTTATGGCTTTATATTGCTTAGTTACGATAAATTACTTAGCACCTTTAGGAGTTACAGCAATTGTAATGGCTGTTTTAGCTTACCTTATGGTTTGCAAACGTAAATTTAAAAAGTTCTAAAATAATGTAAAAAAACAAGAAATAGTTCTATTAACTCAGACAAAAATACCTGCTAAATTTTTGTATGAATTTAGCAGGTATTCTTCTATTTAGTTGTGTGAATGTAGCAGGTTCTGGAAGTCCATTAGTTAAGAAAGAATTGGGTTTATTATTATGGTTTAGAATTGATCGGTGGGTACTTTACAAATGTGATGTACCAAAAGATACTGGATGCCAGTATGGCTGGAGAAAAGGCAGTAACAGGTTGCATTACTTTACCAACAGTAAAAATAAGAGCAAGTGTAGGGAACGCTAATATCAAATTCCAGCGCAGTAATTTATTTCCGGATATTTTATCTTTATTTCGAAATATCATAAAGACAATGGTATAAAATACAAAACATAGCAATAGCAAGATGTAATATCCTTCAGGTGTAATGATTCTATTCATTTTATTGAGCAAACTCCTTTTTGTTGCGACCTATTTATATGAAACACTATATGCCTTTTCGACAAAAGGAGATAAACTCCTGCTGTTAGGGTTCAAACTTATAAAAATTAAGTTTTGAACCCTAACGGCATATCTCTCCCGTCATAGAGGACCCTCAGAGTGATGGGGAGGCAAATGTCTTACGGCCACAATTCTGCATAAATATAAAATGTCATAATTTTATCACATTTTTGTTGTAGAATTTAAATAGTAAATAAAACAAGGATGGTGCAAAGTAGTATGAAGAAAAAAGGGCTAATTGTTGCTCTAATAGGTCTTTTCCTTGTGGCATTAACAGGAGCCGCATTTGCTTGGTCTCCTGAACTAAACGGTAAGCCAGAAGCCTTTCATCCTGGAGAAACAAGAGGCTACTTCATTTGGCATGATGACAATGGCTTACATATTAGGACAACTACAAGAGGACAATTACATGTATTTAGCGGAACTCTTCATACAAACGGTAGATTTATAGATGTACATGGAGTAAAACTGGAAGCTGATGATGGGTATAAAGTGGGACCTGAAAGACATCAAATGGATTTCCGTTTTGAAACTGCAGGTGGAGTAGACGGAATTGATTTTAAAGTTGAAGGTGGAGAAAAGGTAGTACTTGATTTATTAATCGATGGACATAAAATTTCTGCCGATGAAATTTATGGTGGATTTGGCAGTTGGCACCCTAGTGAAAATAAATTTGAAATAGTAAGATGATATAAGAAATATCCTTAGTGTCTAATGATGCTAGGGACATTTTTTTGAAATATAATTTTAAGATATTAGTTTAGGAGTGAGGAAATATAACTTCATGCTGTATTGGTTAAACTGCACTAATACAGTTTGAGCTTTTTACAATTGTAGTGATCTGTGTATGACACTATAATAACAGTTAAGAAGATATTCCTGCCGATTACCATGTAGAAGATTTAGTGTGAGATATATACAGCTAGAATATTTTATATTTGAAAATAGGAGGATGTTTTATGCCGTTTAGTAAAAATTTTTTGTGGGGTGGAGCAGTTGCTGCTCATCAGTTAGAAGGTGGGTGGAATAAAGGGGGAAAAGGACCTAGTGTAGCCGATGTGATGACTGCTGGTGCACATGGTATACCCAGAGCTATTACCAATGGGATCGTTGAAGGTCAAAATTATCCTAACCATGAAGCCATTGATTTTTATGGACACTATAAAGAAGATATTGCTTTGTTTGCCGAAATGGGCTTTACATGTTTTAGAACCAGTATTGCATGGGCACGTATTTTCCCTAAAGGTGATGAATTAACGCCAAATGAAGCAGGGTTAGAATTTTATGATGCTATGTTTGATGAAATGTTAAAGCATGGGATTGAACCGGTTATTACATTAAGCCATTTTGAAATGCCTTATCATTTGGCTAAAGAATATGGTGGCTGGAGAAATAGAAAGGTGATAGAGTTCTTTGTAAGATTTGCAAAGGTCGTTTTTGCTAGATATCAGCATAAAGTAAAGTATTGGATGACCTTTAATGAAATCAATAACCAAAAGAATACTGGGAATGACATATTTGGCTGGACATGTTCTGGAGTGCTTTTTCAAGAAGGTGAAAACAGAGAAGAAGTGATGTACCAAGTTGTTCACCATGAATTAGTTGCTAGTGCATTGGTAGTTAAAGCTGGGCATGAGATAAATCCTGATTTTAAAATTGGTTGTATGGTTTCCTTTATTCCGATTTATCCATTCTCTTGTAACCCTGACGATATGATGCTGCAGGTTGAAGCAATGCATGACCGCTATTTTTTTGCTGATGTGCACTGCAGGGGGCACTACTCTTCGTATGCATTAAAAGAATGGCAACGCAAAGGCTACAAGATTAAGATGGAAGCAGAGGATGAAATCATATTAGCGCAAGGGATTGTGGATTACATAGGTTTCAGTTATTATATGTCGGATGCGGTTAAATCTGGTGTAAATACCACTGATGAAGCTTCAATTCTGGGCTCAAGTGCCAGCGTTAAAAATCCATATGTAAAAGCCTCTGATTGGGGTTGGCAAATAGACCCTGTAGGGCTGAGATATTCTTTAAGCCTCTTATATGAGCGATATGAACTACCCCTGTTTGTTGTAGAAAATGGATTTGGTGCTATTGACGTTAAGGAAGAAGATGGCTCATGTAATGATGAATATCGAATTGATTATTTAAGAGCACATATTAAAGAAATGGAGAAAGCAATTGACTTAGATGGGGTCGATTTAATGGGGTATACGCCATGGGGCTGCATTGATTTAGTATCATTTACAACAGGGGAAATGAAAAAACGCTATGGATTTATCTATGTGGATAAGGACAATGAAGGCAATGGAACACTAGAGCGATCCAAGAAAAAATCATTTGACTGGTATAAGAAGGTTATTGCATCCAATGGCGAAGAATGTGGCGACTGTTAATTTTAAAAAAATCAGTAAGTTAATTTTATTGTATAAGCATTTTTATTAATATATAATTATACATTAAAGGAGTGGTGTAAGTGATATATCGTAAGGCAACATTTAAAGATGTAGAAGTTATGTACAAAATAATTAACGCTTATGCTGAACAAGGCTTGATGCTAGGCCGTCCGAGAAATATGTTGTATGAAGGTTTGCGCGATTTTGTTTTGGCAGAAGAAAATGGTGAGGTTGTTGGCATGGGGGCATTGCATTTATTGTGGGATAAACTAGCGGAAATTAGGGCAATGGCAATTGCGCCCCATGTTGTTAAATCAGGGATTGGTCGCAATATTGTACAGGCGTTAATTGAAGAAGCAAAGATTCTTGAGGTCAAAAATATATTTACCCTAACCTATCAACCGGGATTTTTTATTAAGCAAGGGTTTACTGAAGTACCGAAAGATCAATTACCTCATAAGGTCTGGAAAGAATGTATCAATTGTACTAAATTCCCCAATTGTGATGAAATTGCCCTGAATATGGAAATATAAGTAATGTAGGTTTGGTGCAAATTAATGGGGAGTAGAGTGTCTTTCGTTGAAAATTTGGATATGATAGTTCAACATAGTAAATGAATGGCCATAGTTCTCTTTTGACAAGGGATTATGGCTATTTTGACGTAGCGAACAAGTAAGCCAATCCATCAGCTAAAATCAGCATGCAATTGCTAAATGTTAGGTAACAACAATTCAAATATACAATAGGAAAGGTTTATATTCTATGAAACTTTGGAAAAGGAATTTAATTGTCTGTTGGTTTGGAACCTTTGTCACAGCCGTAGGAATGAGTCAAATCGCTCCCATTATGCCGCTGTATATCATGCAGTTAGGAATCCACGATACATCAGCAATTGAGCAGATATCAGGAATTGCTTTTGGGGTCACATTCATTGTATCAGCAATCTTTTCACCGATATGGGGTTATGTAGCAGACAAGTTCGGAAGAAAACCCATGCTGTTACGGGCAAGCCTTGGCATGGCCATCGTAATTGGCAGTATGGGACTAGCACAAAATGTATATCAACTAATTGCCTTGCGACTACTTCAAGGTGTGATAACGGGGTATAGCACAGCTTGCCTCACTCTTATAGCAACACAAACCGAAAAAGAAAGGGTAGGGTGGGCTCTGGGAATACTTTCAACGGCCTCGATTGCAGGTTCGCTACTTGGGCCATTACTTGGTGGATATTTTGATGAAATTTTAGGATTGGAATTTGCCTTCTTTTTAACGGGCGGGCTCATGTTAGTTGCATTTCTTGCAACCTTGTTATTTGTTAAAGAGGAATTTGTACCAGGCGAGAAAAAAGTGTTAAGCATGAAAGAAGTATGGCGAGAATTACCCGATTCTAAGTTGATTATAACCATGTTTGTAACTTCGTTTGTATTGCAATTTGCATATTATTCCATTGAACCAATCATAACGGTATATATCACTCAGATATCCGTTAATACAGCTCATATTGCGCTTATTTCTGGTATTGCATTTTCAGCGTCTGGATTGGCAAGTATCATAGCAGCTCCTAGGCTTGGTAAATTATCAGATAAGATTGGACCGCAAAAAGTAATGCTGATCGCACTGATTGTGGCAGGCGTTTTATTTATCCCTCAAGCCTTTGTGACCAGCCCATGGCAGTTAATCGGATTACGATTTTTACTTGGCTTTGCAACTGCGGGACTTATGCCATCCATTAGCACATTGCTAAAAAAAGTAACACCGGATGCCCTTACTGGTAGAATATTTGGTTTTAACATTGCTGCATTTTACCTAGGAATTTTTTTCGGATCGGTATTTGGCGGACAAATAGCAGCCCATCTAGGCATTAGATATGTGTTTTTTATTACAAGCAGTTTGCTTCTTTTCAATGCAATGTGGGTTTATTGTAAAGTATATAAAAAACTAAAAATAAATCCTGCTAGTATGTAAAAAACTGGCAGGAATTATTTTATTAATGACGTAAAACAGGATCATAGAGAATTAAATTCAAGCTTTCATTTATAGAGGGGGAAGATTCAATGAAAACATTATTATTTGTATTGAAAGGGTTTGAAACCATGGAGTTCAGCCCTTTTGTTGATGTCATGGGATGGGCTAGAAACGATTATGGGTATGATGTGTCAGTTGTCACGTGTGGTTTTCAAAAAGAGGTCACCAGCACTTTTAATATTCCTATTTTAGTTGATAAAACAATGGATGAAATAAATGTTGCTGATTATGATGCTTTGGCAATTCCGGGAGGGTTTGAGGAATTTGGATTTTATGACGAAGCCTATGATGAACGATTTCTGAATCTGATTCGTGAGTTCGATAAGCAAGGAAAAATAATTGCTACCATTTGCGTAGCGGCGCTGGCCGTAGGTAAAAGCGGAGTGTTAAAGGGACGAAAAGCTACTACCTATCATTTGCGAGACGCATACCGCCAAAAGCAGTTAAAAGAATTTGATGTTGATGTAGTTAATGAGCCCATTGTCGTAGATAACAATATTATTACCTCCTATTGTCCTGAAACTGCTCCAGGCGTAGCATTTAAACTATTGGAGAAACTGACCTCTATTGAAAAAATGGAAATTGTAAAACAGGCAATGGGCTTTTAATGGTACAACATGAAAGCAATTGTAATTTACCTTTTCAATACTTATTTTATTAGGATGGATCATTTAAGCGAAAGCTTTATCAGTTGTAATAGCCCGAGAACTCCTGCCAAAGTTTGTAGAATTTTGGCAGGAGCTCTTGCGCTATATGGCCAATATAGATGTTGTAAATTGTTAATGAGATTGAAAAAGATAGGGAGTTGTCGAATTTGAAGCAAAATACAGAATCATTATTGAAAAAAGATATTGGATTTATTGTTGCAATGTCTTTGGTAATTGGGTCAGTTATTGGTTCAGGCATTTTTATGAAGCCTGGTAAAGTAATTGCCGCTGCTGGTGATTCCAGCATGGCCTTGCTAGCGTGGGTTCTAGGGGGGGGGTAACATGTATTGCCAACAGATGAAATTGTAAAGTTAGGACCTAATGCCGCGGGGCATGCTTCGACAATTTTATTTGGAGAGTTAGGTGGAAGAATACTCAGTATTGGTATTTTAATCTCGATCTGTGGTACGTTAAATGGAAAAATTATGGCTTTTCCACGTATGCCCTATGTTATGGCAGAACGAGAACAGTTACCTTTTTCTAACATTTGGTCAAAAGTAAGTAAGAAATTTGGTACTCTTGTGTATGCGACTTTTATGCAAGTTGTGTTGGCAGCCTTATTGATGTTACTCGGTGATCCAGACCGTCTTTCTGATATTGCAGTTTTTGTTCTTTACATTCTTTATCTTCAAGCGTTTATTGGTGTGTTTTTACTACGTAAAAGGAACCCTGGTCTAGTCCGTTCTTACAGTGTACCAGGCTATCCATTTATTCCATTGTTAGCCACTTTAGGTTCCATATTTATTGTGGTAACAACAATTATAGATAGTCCAGCTGATTCATTGTATGCAATTGGTATTACGATTGCTGGTTTGCCAATGTACTGGATGTTAAAACGCTAATTTTAAAATTATTTATTGAATCATAAAAAGTCTTGTAAGATTTCCTGTAGGGAGATTTTACAAGACTTTTTTTACTGAATTTTGAGATTTGCGTGTAAGGAAGGATGGTCATGCTCATAAATTTTATAATGTAAGTTTAAGGCACCTTCAAAAAAATAACTAGTCAGATTCTGATCTATTTTGCGCTATGGTTCTTCGCCTAGCACAAAATATCCTCAGAATCTTTGACTACTTATTTTCTTTCAGATGCCTAAGATGGTTTATATTGGGATATTTTAGGTAATAATAAGCATAGTAAGCGGAGAGGGTATTGTCGTAAACATAACAAAATTTTCATCGAAGTGATGTGGATAAAGGAAAAATATAAATATCCCCTTATGATAAAAAAGGATAGGTGATTTGAAACATGTTAAAAATATTATTTGTTGCTGCGGAAGCAGTACCATTTGTCAAAACAGGCGGGTTGGGTGATGTAATAGGTTCATTACCAAAAGAATTAAAGCAACAAGGTGTGGATGCAAGGGTAATTTTACCTAATTATCAAGACATAGCGGAAGAATATAAAACGCAAATGGTGCTAAAGAATCATTTCATGGTCCAGGTTGGTTGGCGACAAAAGTATTGTGGTGTACTGGAGCTCGAGTATCAAGGCATAACTTTTTATTTTATTGATAATGAAGATTATTTTAAAAGGCAGGGTTTTTATGGTTATGGTGATGATGGTGAACGATTTAGCTTTTTTTGCAGGGCTGTACTTGAATCGTTAACTAAAATTGATTTTATGCCCGATGTGTTACATTGTCATGATTGGCATACGGGTATGGTTAGCGTATTACTAGATGCTGATTACCGTGAGCTTCCTGAGTATAATCATCTTAAAACCATATTTACTATTCATAATTTGCGGTATCAGGGGATATTCCCGAAAGAAATTCTATCTGATCTATTGAGTTTAGACTGGGATTATTTTAAACCTGACCGGGTTGAGTTTCATGATACTGTAAACTTTATGAAGGGGGGAATGGTGTATTCTAATCTGATTTCCACAGTTAGCCGTACTTATGCTCAGGAGATTCAATATCCTTATTTTGGTGAGGAACTTGATGGTTTTCTACGCAAACGTCAGGGAGATTTAGTGGGTATTGTCAATGGTATCGATTATGATGTGTATAATCCGGCGGTAGACACAAAGATTTTTAGCAATTATGATGTGGACTCACTGGCTAATAAGACTAAGAATAAGTTACAATTGCAAGAACAATTAGGATTGACGGTCAAGGCGGACATACCAATGATTGCCATTGTTTCTCGGTTGGTAGGACCCAAAGGTATGGATTTACTAGAATGCATATTGGCAGATATGTTTAGGTATATGTCGATCGGGGATTATGAAGTGCAGTTGGTAGTCTTGGGTACAGGGGAAGCTCGATATGAGAATTTCTTCAAATATATGGCTTGGGAGCATCCTAGTAAAGTATCAGCAAATATTATGTTTAATGATACTCTCGCCCATCAAATCTATGCAGGAGCAGATTTGTTTTTGATGCCTTCCCTGTATGAACCATGCGGTATTGGCCAGTTAATTGCTATGCGTTATGGATGTTTGCCAATTGTTAGAGAAACAGGTGGACTGCGGGATACGGTACAAGCTTATAATCAGTATACGGGTACAGGCAACGGGTTTAGCTTTGCTAACTATAATGCACATGAAATGTCTGATACTATCATTCGTGCATTGTTGTTATTCAAAGATAAGGAAAAATGGGATACAGTAGTTAGGACGGCGATGAGTAGTGATTATGGTTGGCAAAGTTCAGCTAAGCAGTATCAGGAACTTTATGAGAAAATGATTAAGCAACTTTAAAACTTAAATTAATAGAGTTTGATAGTAAAAGTATTAGCGTAATGCTGATACTTTTTTTGCGAGTCAGGGGACGGTTCCTTGACTCAGTCTGGCAATGTACTAAATGAGAAAATCGATGAAAATTTGAATATAATGCAGTTTGCTAGGCAAAGTAGTAGCGTAATGCAGATAATTTTTTGTACATACTATTTAAAGACATGTAATGTAACTAATTTGGGAGGCGCTTTCCTAAGTATCGGCTATTTCATTTACCATTGATGCTATGTATATAAACATTAAAACGGCATTCTTGAAAAAATAGCTAGTTTATAGCATAGTAATATTACTAAGTATTATTACTCGGTACTAAAATAAAGGAATATTATTGTTGGAGGGGTAACTATGAATAATAAGTCAAGTTCAAAAATAGTAGGACTGGGTACATACTTACCGCATAGAAGATTAACTAACTACGATCTTGAAAAGATGGTTGATACAAATGACGAATGGATAGTTCGGCGGACTGGTGTAAAAGAAAGAAGAGTGGCTGAAAAAGAAGAGTTTTCAAGTGATTTAGCAATAAAAGCTGTTGAAAATTTAATAGAAAGATATAAGGTTAGGGTTGATGATGTGGACATGGTCATAGTAACAACATTCACGCCTGATCATTTTATTCCCACTGTTTCTGCGTTAGTGCAAGGTCACTTTGGAATGAAAACAGCTGGGACAATGGATATAAACTCTGGATGTACAGGATTTGTGTAGCTGATTCTTTAATAACAGCGGGACATAACAATAAGATTTTAGTTGTTGCATCAGAGGTGGCATCTAAGATTTTGGATTATTCTGACAGAAATACATGTGTACTTTTTGGTGATGCAGCAGTAGCTATGCTGATTGAAAAAACTAATGGAGAAGGAAGTTTTATTGCGTCATATTTTACTTCAGATGGAAAGCTGGCGCAAAATGTTGCTTGTAGTAATCTGTCAGAGAAAGTAAATGGCCAGGAGCTGGTAAAGAAAAGATTATTTCAGCAAGAAGGCAAAATTTTATATGAATATGTGGTTAAAAATATTCCAGATGGTGTTTCCAATCTATTGAAAAGAAGTAATATGACTTTTGATGACATTCAATGGTTTGTTCCTCATAGTGCTAATTTGCGTATGATAAAAGCTATTTGTGAAAGACTTAATTTTTCTATGGAAAAAACGTTAATAAGTAATGAGTTTTATGGAAATACGTCATCAGCATCCATCCCCCTTGCCATTTGGCTAGCGGTAGAACAATCAAAAATTAAATCCGGGGATAGAATGATATTGTATGGATTTGGTGCTGGATTGACCCATGGTGGGGTTGTGATTGAATGGTAATACATCAATACGCCAAAGAAAAAGATAACGCGAAGTTTAACAAAGACTTCGTATTATCTTTTTTCTTTGGCGTAGGGGAGTCAGGGACGGTTCGGAAGTTTGGCAATTTGTTCATATTTCTAGCATAGAATTGCAGTATAAGACAAGGGGCGGGCAAGGTGCATGTACTGGTAAAATGTTAGTAGCAAAGAGGATAGTGTTTGATACTACTTCTCATGAACGGTATACGATGATATGATAAAGACATACAGGCGTTACTTTCTAAAAACAGACTACAGATAATATAGGATAGGAATACATGGATAAGAAAACATGCAAGGAAGGATGAATGCCTAATGAAGATTATTGATGCCCACATCCACTTCTGCCAGGAGCCATACTTTGACCAGATTGCAGAAGTAGCAGGTCATAAAAACAATAGTGCCCATCTGAAAGACCAATATGCAAAGCATGACATTGTTCATGGTGTGGTCATGGGCAACCGAGGTCTGCAGTTGAGGGAACATGATTATCCTGATGATCTTAGCTATTGCGTCGGGCTGGATAGCACCTGTTTTAAGATGGAAGAGATGGTACAACAAGCTTATTTGGTCGAAAAACATTTGCAAAGAAAGAATTGTGTAGGCATTAAGCTATATCCGGGCTACAATCATTTTTACATTTACGATTCGGTGGTTGATCCCTTTTATCAGCTGGCAATGCAGTATAAAAAGCCAGTGGCAGTTCATACCGGATTGACGGCCACCAGCAATGCTCTGCTAAAATACAGTCATCCGATGATCTTAGATGAGGTAGCGGTGCGTTACCCTCATATTCAGTTTATTATGTGCCATATTGGCAACCCGTGGCTTGTGGATGCCATTGCGGTCATTGGGAAAAATCAAAATGTAGCTGCTGATCTTTCGGGAATTTTGGAAGGTCGAATCGATAGCATGTCAGACTTTTTTGAAAAGAAGCAGGGCTATATTAACTTCCTGAAAGTATGGTTGGAATACTTAGATAATTATGATCGCCTGCTGTATGGGACGGATTGGCCGCTGGCTAATATTTCTAATTATATCGAATTTGTTGCTCATATTATTCCAGAAAAACATCATGATAAAGTGTTTTTTGATAACGCTAACAGGATTTATGATCTTGGTCTTTGAGAGGCAGCAAAACGAATGATTCAACTTCCATAGAAACCATATACGCAAGAAGAAGCGTAGTGTTTATCAAACGTTAGATAAAACATATATGGTCACATTTTTAGTACCCCAATCAAAGGCTTCATCTAACGTGTCCATGGCTAAATCAATGTGGTTTCCTTGAATGGCTCCGCCGATATCGTCGGCAATGGCTTCTCCGTAGCCAGGAACGTAGAGTCTAGTGCCCAAGGGGATTACGTTGGGATCAACGGCACAGAGCCCTCTGCGAAGATAGGTGCCACGGTATGTATAATCAGTGCAGCCTTCATCATATCTGGTATAAGCTGTAACCAGCATGGGGACTGTATAAAGATAGTGCGGTACGCCATCATTATTTTGTGGAGGATGATATACAGGCCTTCTGAGAGCTGGAGAGCTTACTTTTGGGCGAGTACCTTTAAAGGTCTTCAAAGCACTCATTGTTCTAGGTCCTACAACCCCATCAGCAGTTAAGCGGGAATCTCTTTGAAATTGCATAACGGCTTGCTGGGTATGGTGGCCAAAAGATCCGTCTGCAACCCCGTTAAGATACTTTGCCCTAATGAGATACTGTTGGATTGTATAGACTTCACTATTGTGCATTCCCAGCTTAACTACATCAGGATTATTACTGTGAGTGGGGGGCGGTTGAGTAGGGGCGGTGTTCTTTCCACCAAAAAGATTAAATAAGAAAAAATTAGCGTGAGCAGGAGCCGATTGAGATAAAATAATGAGAAAAGTAATTAGTAGTGTGGTGGCAAATTGCTTTTTCATCATTAACGGTACCTCCTTAAAATGTTGAAAAATTAGGCATGTCTATTAATTTTATCGGAATCTATTTTGGAAAACTTAATGCAATAAACCCCTATTTTTGCAAATATTATACAGGTAATTTATGTGATTTTATTTACTGTAAAATAGAAGTGGTTTGGTATTATTTACACAATCTGTTTTTATGTATACTTGTAGAAAAAGATAGACTACAATGATATAATAACGAATAAATTACTTTTCATAGAGGTGACCAAATGAAAAAAATAATTGCTGCGGCATTGGTTATGCTAACGATCTCTAGTACAAGCGCTTTTGCGGCGTCTTCACTGGAAAAGGAAATAAACAGCGATTTAAAAGGTTTTAGTGGGACAGTAGGAGTCTTCGCCAAAAACCTAAATACTGGGGAGAATTTTGAGTTTAATCAGGATACTGTTTTTCCTACGGCTTCCACCAGTAAATTAGTTGTGGCATTGGCTACATACAAATACCTATATCCCAATGCTGGGACCGAGAAAACCAGTGAGTATGACCAAGATATAAAATTAATGATGACAATTAGTGACAATGCCTCATTTCAAGAACTACTAGATGAGATGGATGCCAATCAAAAAGATGCGCTGAAGAAGGTTACTAAAGAACTCCATCTTCGTCAGACACAAATTCATAGCGAAGATGCTTTTAAGAAGTACAACTATCATAGTGTAACTACACCGCAAGAAATGGCAAAAGTATTTGAAAAAATTTATACGGATAAGTATCTGGATAAAGGCAAGAGTGAGACATTAAAGAACGAACTAGCTAATTCAATTTTTCATGATGAAATTCCACGTTATATGATGACCCCAGTTCTTCATAAGGTGGGGGAATTAGACCAAGTACTTTGTGATGTAGGTGTCGTTCAAGATGGGCATGATCCCATATTAATTAGCTTCTATACTGTTACAGGAGATCATGAGTATTCTAGCAATTTCATAGCAACTGAATCAGCAAAACTTTATAATGCATTAAGACGAAAATAAATATAAACGCCCATATACTCAAATTATGAAGAGTATATGGGCGTTTTAT
>Ga0224518_1000084_pt1 | contig 16795 bp, 13 predicted proteins | sample IRBST25metaG_FD_179891 | JGI IMG/M metagenome (GOLD analysis project Ga0224518, IMG submission 179891) | Peat soil microbial communities from Stordalen Mire, Sweden - IR.B.S.T-25 | ecosystem: Environmental > Terrestrial > Soil > Wetlands > Peat | place: Sweden: Norrbotten County, Stordalen Mire...
ATCCGGAACCTCCTTATTATATGAAAATCATCTGGGGAGTATTGATGGGCGGTATGGCTCTCATTACGTTAACAGCTGGTTCAGGCGGAAAAATTTCAGGTATTGACGCAACGAAAATGATTGCGACGGTGGCTGGTATACCAATCCTCTTCTATGCAATCGCACAGACATATTCCATCTTTACTATCTTGTTTAATCCTGAAAAATATGATGTTACTTATTATCCTGATAGTGCCGAGAGGGCGGATATCCCTGCAGCACTGTTGGCAGAGGATGAGGAATATCCAACCGATACTAATGTAAGCGTTTAAGTAAGATCCTTAATAAAATGGAGGGTTCAGCGATCAAAATTAGACAATTTGATTGTTGAATCACTTCTAAGATTTAAATTACGTTGTGTAATGGGAGTACAAAATGAACGATAATGAGATTTTAGAGCGCTTTATATTTGTTATGCCATACGTTAGAAACATGTTTTCTGAGAGGCTTGGTATTAGCGTGACGGATTGTGAAAAATTCTTAATGTCTAAACCAGGTAAGGATTTAGGATCAGAAATTCCAGTAGGAACTCCTATCAAACCGGGCTTTGCTATACATCAAGCAATACAGAAGAAATGTATAATGATCGTAAAAGTGGATAAGGCAGCATATGGCACAACCTTTATCGCCATGGCTGCTCCCATTTTAAATGAACAGCGACAAGTGATCGGCGCGGTAAGTATGTCGGAGTCCATTGGCCGCGAAGAATTTTTACAGGAAATTGCAGCCAAACTTTCGGAAAGTATTAGCGTTTTAGCTGGTGCTGCAGGAAAAATTTCCGGGCAGACACAAGATCTAGCAGCAACGAGTCATCAGATAGCACAGGTATCTGATGAAGCCCAAAAAAGAGTGGGAGAAACGAATAGTGTCATTGGTTTAATAAAATCAATTGCTTCGCAGACAAACTTGCTGGGACTTAATGCAGCCATTGAGGCGGCGCGCGTTGGTGAGCAGGGAAGAGGCTTTAGCGTTGTCGCTGAGGAAATAAGGAAGTTAGCTACCATCAGTACAGAATCAATAAAAAAAATTGAAACAATTATTAGAGCCATTCAAACGGACAGTGAACGCACTTATAATCAATTAAATCAGGTTACGACTGTTATATCAGAGATCGCAGGTGCCATTTCGCATATCGCGGGAGCCGTAGAGGAAGCCGACGGAATTGCTGGTAAACTTAAGCAACTGGCCGATGAACTAAGCCATGATAAAACTACAAAATAGATAGCAGAGGTGAATCAAGATGCAAATCAGTATTACTGTAAATGGAACAAACTATAATCTGGATGTAGAACCACAGGAAAGACTGCTAGATACGCTTAGAACAAAACTTAAACTGACTGGTGCTAAAGAAGGCTGTGGTGAAGGTGAATGCGGAGCATGCACGGTTATTATGGATGGAAAGGCTGTAAATTCTTGCATGGTACTTGCGTATCAAGCGCGCGATACCAATATCATGACAATAGAGGGCCTAGCACAGCACGGTGAACTGGATGTCATCCAGAATGCCTTTGTTGAGAATGGTGCAGTGCAGTGTGGCTATTGTACTCCAGGGATGGTTATGTCAGCAAAAGCATTATTAATGAAGAACCCTGATCCTTCCGAAGAGGAAATTAAGACAACAATTTCTGGTAATCTGTGTCGTTGCACTGGTTATCTGACAATTACGAAAGCCATTCAAGCCGCAGCCAATGAACTGAAGGGGGCAGGCTAACATGAATAAGTTTCAGATCATTGGTTTTAATAAATTATCGGCGGTTGTAAATGAATTACAGCAAAATACTGGGCTAGTGAGATTTGTCAGTGGGGCCACTGATTTCATTAATGAGATGCATGAGATGAGTTGTAATTGTGTAATTGATGTGTCTCAGATAAAAGAATTGCAATATGTAAAGGCCGAAGCGGGGCTGATTGGGATTGGGTCAGGAATGACGTTCACTGATTTGGCAGCCCATAAATTGATACGAGAAAAGATTACTGCACTTGCTGAGGCGGCAGAGCAACTAGGATCTGTACAAATTAGAAATCGCGCTACCATTGGCGGCAATATTGCCAGTGCATCACCTGCCAACGACAGCTTGCCTATTCTTGTGGCCTTTGATGCCAGTATTGTGGTCAGAGGGCCTGAAGGGACAAGAACAATCAGTGCTGCCGATATTAAGAAAAATTTTTTACGTGACAAGGAATTGATTACAGAGATTATATTCCCACTTACTAGCAATTGGCGGAGTTCTTTTGGGAAAATCGGCAGCCGAACGACGGTTTCGATTGCCAAACTGAGTATGGCGATGCTGGTAGAGTATAATTTTGAGCAAAATAAGATTATTTCTGGGAAAATTGCATTAGGTGCGTTAGGTTTATCACCGACATGTCCGGTACATGTTCAGCATTTTATGAAAGATCAGACTGTAGATAGTGCGTTTGCTATTATGCTAGCCGATTTATTGACGGAAACAGTGAATGAGATGATACCAGGGCGGGCTTCGAGACCCTACAAAGCGGAAGCCATTAAAGGATTGACATTTGATGTGATCAGTAGATTATTTGGAATACAGATACAGCAATTGACCAAGGAGTGAGAACAATGACTGATAACATTACGAAAGAGTTTAAATATGTCGGGAAATCGATTCCTATTTGTGATGGGGCAGCTAAAGTGACGGGCAAAATTAAATATACTGGCGATATGATGCTAGATGGAATGTTATACGCCAAGTTGGTGTTTAGTAACCTTCCTCATGCCAAAATTATTCATATTGATGTTACGAAGGCGAAGGCGATTCCCGGTGTTATAAAGATATATACGCATGAAAATACACCTAAGGTCAAGTATAACAGCCAGTCCTGGTTTAAGGGACAACAAAATATTGATGATCAACAAATGTTTCCTGAAGTAGTAAGATATGTTGGCGATACGGTGGCGGCAGTACTTGCCATCGATAAGGAAACGGCTGACAAAGCAGCAGAATTGATTGACGTTACGTATGAAGTGCTTCCTCATGTTATTGATCCTGAAGAGGCGGTAAAAGGAAATATTAAAGTTCATGATATCGGTAATCCTTTCTTTCAGACAGAAGTAAAATGCGGCGATGTGGAACGGGTTTTTAGTGAACCTACTGGCCTAGAGGTTGTAGAAGATCGGGTGGAAACACCGAAGATACATCATGCCGCCATGGAAAACCATGTTTGTATTGCTGATTGCGATCATAATGGCAGGATCACAGTGTACAGTCCATGCCAAATCATCTATGCCGTGAGAATGGTTGTGGCACAAGTGCTAAGTCTGCCGTTTCATAAAGTGCGGATCATAAAAACTCCGATCGGCGGTTCTTTTGGCGGTAAACAGGAAGTCATTCTGGAATTATATTGCGCCTTGATGGCACTAGAAATGGGTAAACCAGTAAAGATTGAATTTAACCGACAAGAAAGTATTGTTTCAACCAGGACGCGAACCAAGACGATTGGCTATGTAAAAACGGCAGTGGATCAAGACGGCCAGATTGTAGCGCGCAATATGGATGTGGTAATTGATACTGGCGCTTATACATCAAATGGCAAGGTTATCTGCTTTGCTATGGGGAAAAAATTATTTCGTTTGTACCGCATAGAAAATCAACGCTTCGGGGTAAAAGCAGTATATACCAACACTCCAGTGGCTGGAGCTGCCCGTGGTTACGGTTCACCTCAAGTACAGACAATTGCTGAGATAAACTTAGAAAATGTTGCTAGACGGCTTAATATGGATCCAGTACAGCTTCGTCTTAAAAATTTGGTACATCCTTATGATGCTGATCTTTCAGGCGGCCCTTCCTTAGGAAATGCACGTGGGATTGATTGTGTACTAAAAGGTGCACAGGAGTTTGAATGGGAAGCCAAATGGTCGAGACCACGCGATACTGGACGCTGGAGACGTGGCGTCGGCATGGCCTGCGCTACTCATGTGAACGGTTACTATGGTGCTTATCAAGAATTTGGCACTATGACCCTAAGGATGCTCGAAGATGGCAGCTTAATGCTAAATGCGGCACTGCACGATTTGGGTAATGGCACAGTGACGGCAATGAAGCAGATTGTTGCTGAGGTCATGGATATTCCATTAGCGATGATTGAAGCGCCCGAAGGGGATACTGATATTAGTCCTTATGATATTGGTTGCCAGGCCAGCCGGGTCATTCATGTTTGTGGGGCTAATGCAATGAAAGTAGCGGAAAGTCTACGGGAATTCTTCATTAGTGAAGTGGCTAAGTTGTTACAGTGTAGTGAGGATGATGTGTTTGCGGAAGACAGTCAGGTTTGGTCAACAAATCATACTGACAAAATTAGCTATGGTCAAGCTGCCAGCTTAATTCAGCAAAAACATCAGGTAGAACTAATAAAAACCCTAACTTATAGTGCGCCAGCCAACCCTGGATCGTACGCTGTCAATTTTGTCGAAGTCGTAGTCGATACTCTCACAGGCTTAGTGAAAGTAGAGGAAATCGTTGCCGTACATGATGTTGGGCAGGCTATTAATACTGGATTCATTGAAGGACAAATTTACGGAGGAATTCAAATGGGGCTGGGCTTAGCATTGACGGAAGACCTCGATATTCACCCTAAGACTGGGGTAGCAAAAGGCAATAAGTTTAGTAAGTACCATTTGATAAATGCTCCGGATATGCCACCGGTTAAAGTCTTTCTTATTGAAAAAGGTGAAGAGTTTGGCCCATTTGGCGCCAAAAGTGTTGGTGAAATTGCCACTATTGCGATTACTCCAGCGACTGTGAATGCGATTAATAATGCATTAGGCACAAACATGACGACATTACCGCTGACGCCAGAAAAAATTGTCGCAGCATTACAAATTGGGAAAGAGAACATTATATAAATAAGGAGATTAAAAAAATGATGAATAATGTAGATATTGCGCAGGCAATGACAATAAAATTAGAGGGAAGTTTGCCACCAGCCCCAGAGTTTCTACCAGAGATTCGTAGAGCACCAGATCGCGGATTTCGGTTAACGCAGACTCAGACCGAAACGGCATTAAAAAATGCCTTACGTTATATACCAGAAGAATTCCATGCCGTGCTTGCTCCAGAATTCATGAATGAGCTGACTAGCTATGGGCGAATTTATGGCTACCGTTATCGTCCGCAAGGTAAAATCTGCGGAAAAGCAATTGAAGAATATAATGGTAATTGCATCGAAGGTAAAGCGTTTCAAGTCATGATTGATAACAATTTGGATTTTGAGATTGCTCTTTATCCATATGAATTAGTTACTTACGGAGAAACGGGTAGTGTATGTCAGAATTGGATGCAGTATCGATTAATTAAAAAATATTTGGAAGTTATGACCCAGGAGCAGACGCTGGTTGTTGAATCTGGGCATCCGCTGGGGTTGTTCCCATCAAAACCAGAAGCGCCGAGAGTCATTATTACCAATGCTATGATGGTCGGTATGTTTGATAACCAAGATAGCTGGGAGATTGCCGAGCAGATGGGTGTGGCAAACTATGGACAAATGACAGCGGGCGGCTGGATGTATATCGGGCCACAAGGGATTGTACATGGTACCTTTAATACTCTAATTACCGCAGGACGAAAACAATTAGGGATTGCCAATGATGGCGACCTGCGCGGACACTTGTTCGTATCTTCAGGACTTGGCGGCATGAGCGGTGCACAGCCTAAGGCCATTGAAATTGCAGGCGGGGTAGGTATTGTGGCGGAGGTAGATTATTCTCGTATCAAAACTCGCTATGATCAGGGTTGGGTTAGTGAAATTTCCTCCGATCCAGCAACCGTATTTCATTTAGCTGAGAAGTATCAAGCCAAGAAAGAGCCAATTTCCATTGCCTATCACGGTAATGTCGTCGACTTATTAGAATATGCTGTAGCAAACAACAAATCAATTCCGCTATTGTCTGACCAGACATCCTGTCATGTAGCTTATGATGGTGGATATTGCCCACAAGGATTGAGTTTTGAAGAGCGAACTAACTTATTGGCTACTGACCGCGAGCAGTTTTGCAAATTGGTCAATCAAAGTCTAAAACATCATTTCGAGTTAATTAAAACGCTTGTGGCGCGTGGGACCTACTTTTTTGATTACGGAAATGCCTTTATGAAAGCGATATTTGATGCTGGCGTTACCGAAATTGCTAAAAATGGTAATGATGAACGAGATGGTTTTATTTTTCCATCCTATGTAGAGGATATTATGGGACCAGAGTTGTTTGACTATGGATATGGTCCGTTCCGTTGGGTTTGCCTAAGCGGTAAAGCAGCGGACTTGCATAAGACGGATAGTGCCGCAATGGCATGTATTGATCCCAATCGTCGCGGGCAAGATCGCGATAATTACAATTGGATTCGTGATGCGGAAAAAAACCAAATGGTAGTAGGCACCCAGGCCCGTATTTTATATCAGGATGCTGAAGGACGACTCAAAATTGCTCTTAAGTTTAATGAAATGGTCCGTCGTGGAGAAGTTGGTCCGATTATGTTAGGCCGAGATCATCACGATGTCAGCGGCACTGATTCGCCGTTCCGTGAAACTGCCAATATTAAAGACGGCAGCAATGTCATGGCGGATATGGCAGTACAATGTTTTGCAGGTAATGCGGCACGTGGTATGAGCTTGGTGGCTTTACATAATGGTGGTGGTGTCGGTATTGGTAAGTCGATTAACGGCGGCTTCGGCATGGTACTTGACGGAAGTGCACGCGTTGATGAAATATTACAGTCAGCCATGATTTGGGATGTTATGGGCGGCGTATCACGTCGGGCTTGGGCTAGAAACGACCATTCAATAGAAACCGTAGTGGAGTTTAATCAAAATTACGAGGGTAAGGCTCATGTTACATTGCCGTACATTCCTAGTACGCAGCTAATTGATGATTTAGTTAGCAACTATTTTAATCATAAATAATCCAGAAAATGGTAGTGAGGTGCGAAAGATGATGAGTTCGGATAGGTTAGCGCAGGATGGTGGACAACGACTGCTCATCAAACATGCAGAGGAACTGGTGATATGTGGCGGCTTGGCTCCTAAAAAAGGGATTGAGATGAATGACCTTGGTATTATTGTAGATGGTGCCCTGCTTGTAGAGGATGGGATTATTCAAGATGTTGGAACAACGGCAGAGATCTTGGCAAAGGTAAATGAACAAGACTATCAAGTCATTGATGCCACAGGAAAATGTGTTATGCCAGGCTTTGTTGATTCTCATACGCATTTTGTATTTGGAGGGTATCGGCCGGAAGAGTTTTTCTGGCGTCTGGGTGGCACACCTTATTTGGAAATTTTAGAAAAAGGCGGAGGCATTTTAAGTACTGTTGAGGCTACAAGAAGTACTGATAAGGCAGAACTGAAAAATGTGGCAGCAAAACGCTTGGATGCTATGCTGGCGATGGGCGTAACTACGGTTGAAGGCAAGAGTGGTTATGGACTGGACTATACAACTGAATTGCGGCAGCTAGAAGTTATGGACGAACTGAATAAGGAACATGCTGTCGACGTGGTTCCTACCTTTATGGGGGCTCATGCTATACCCGCAGAATATCGTGGAAGAACGGCAGACTATGTAAATTTTATAATTGAGGAAGTATTGCCAGCAGTAGCGAAGCAAGGTATCGCAGAGTTTTGTGATGTATTTTGTGAACAAGGTGTATTTTCAGTCGAGCAGTCGCGAGCTATTTTACAGGCCGCTCATGTCTTGGGAATGAAAATTAAATTACATGCTGATGAAATTGTTGCGCTGGGCGGAGCGGAATTAGCAGGTGAACTGAAGGCTACTTCTGCCGATCATTTGTTACAGACATCCGATGCCGGTATTGATTGCCTAGCAGCCCAAGGGGTTGTGGCTACAGTGTTGCCGGTTACCGCATTTTGCTTGCGTGAATCCTATGCCAGGGCTCGTACCATGATTGATCGCGGGGCCGCAGTAGCGTTAGCTACCGATTATAATCCTGGCAGTTGTTTTAGTCATTCCATTCCGCTGGTGGCATCGTTGGCGGCGATTCAGCTAGGCATGACGCCAGCGGAAATCATAACGGCGTTAACGATCAATAGTGCGACGGCGGTCGGCAGAGCCAGTACAGTGGGAAGCTTAGAACGCGGTAAGCAAGCCGATATAGTCATTCTTGATCATCCTTCTCATTTGTTTTTAATTTATCATGTTGGGATGAATGTAATTGATAAAGTAATCAAAAAGGGACGAATTTTGATCGATAACAGTAAAGAAAAGTGAGGATGAGTAGGATGGAGCAGGACTGGGTAAAGGAAATGCCGATGGCAATTACTGTCACTGATAAAGCAGGCATTATTATTGAAATGAACGATAAATCGGTCAAAACATTTGAAAAATACGGTGGGGAAAAGCTAATCGGTAAGAATGTAATGGATATTCATCCTGCTGGAGCCTGTGCTAAGATAACGGAAATAATTGCAACCAAAGAAATGAATAGCTATACAATTGAAAAAAACGGTATAAAAAAACTTATCTATCAGACTCCGTGGTATAAAGATGGAATTTATGCAGGGCTAGTTGAATTATCGTTAGAGATACCGCTGGAAATGCCTCATTTTGTAAGAGAATAATTAATTTAATAAGCAATGGATAATGCATTTTAAATGCTTAGTTACATAAGAAATAATATCTTAAATGGAGAGTGTATAAAAAATGAGTAAAATAGTAGAATGTGTACCTAATTTTAGCGAAGGTCGTCGCCTGGAAGTTATTGAGGCCATTGTGAATGAAGCCCGAAATGTACCAGGAGTTAGGGTGCTAGATGTTAAGGCTGATGCCAGCCATAATCGGGTAGTACTTACTTTTGTTGGTGAACCAGCGGCTGTTAAACAGGCTGCGTTTGCAACTTGCGCTAAGGCAACAGAATTAATTAATATGGAAGAGCAGCAAGGTGAACATCCTCGAATTGGTGCAACGGATGTCATTCCGTTTATTCCCGTGAGTGATGTGACAATTGAAGAATGCGTGGAACTCGCCAATGAACTGGGCAAGGAAATTGCTGAAAAATTAGGTGTGCCCGTATATATGTATGAAGCCGCTGCTAAAAAGCCAGAGCGCATAAAACTGCCCGATGTACGAAAAGGTCAATATGAAGGGCTAAAGACTGAAATTGGTAAGCCAGAACGTCACCCAGACTATGGTCCAGCGCAGATGCATGCTACAGCTGGCGCAACGGTTGTCGGTGCCAGACAATTTTTGATTGCTTATAATATTAATATTGATACCAGCGATGTTGCGATTGCTAAGAAAATTGCCAATGCCATTAGGGAAGCAAAAGGTGGTTATAAATATTGTAGAGCAATGGGGATTATGATTGAGGAACGCAATATGGCTCAAGTCACAATTAACATGGTTAACTATGAAGGAACACCACTACATCGAGTATTTGAGACGGTAAAAAGCGAAGCGGCGCGGTATGGTGTAAATGTTATTGGTAGTGAGATCGTCGGGTTATTACCAATGCAGGCTCTTATTGATACGGCTGAATTCTATTTGCGTCTAGAAAATTTTGACCGTAAACAGGTCATGGAAGATAATCTTTAATTCAATAGCAAATATTTTTAGAAATAGGCTTCGAGTGGAGGGTGGAAATCAATATGTTAATAGATAAAAAATTAAATGAATTTTTGGCGGAATTGAAATCGGATTCACCAGCGCCAGGTGGCGGCAGTGCTGCTGCCTTAGCGGGTGCCATTGGTGCAGCTCTTGCCATAATGGTAGGTAATTTAACCACTAGTAGTGAGAAATATGTCGCGGCGCATGGGCAAGCTAGTCAGTTGGTTACAGAGCTTGAAGAAAAACTTGCCAGCTTAGAGCGTTATGTAGATGAAGATACGGAGGCTTTCACGCAAGTGATGAAAGCCTACAAGCTTCCCAAGAATACCGATGAGGAAAAAGCCTTACGCAGTCAAACCATTCAGCAGGCGATGCAGTGTGCCGCACAATTACCAATGAAGGTAGCTGTGATCTGCATGGAAGTGCTGCAAATGTCAGGTGAGATGCTAGAAATCGGCAATGTTAATGCTGCGAGTGATGCTGCGGTGGCAGGACGCATGGCGCATGCCGCGATGTGGTCGGCCATATACAATGTGAAAATTAATTTAGGTTCTATCAAGGATCAGAATTTTGTTGCCGAAATGACCAAACAGGTGGCTACTGTCGTGGATCGTTCTGAGGAATTATTCATACAACTTGTACATAAGGCCAATGAGAAAATATAAGAGGATGGGATACATAATATGAAAAGTGATGTTGAAATTGCACAAGCGGCGCGGATGAAAGCGATCTCTGAAATCGCAGCTGAAATTGGTCTAGAAGAAGATGACATTGAGCAATATGGTAAATATAAAGCGAAAATATCGTTAGCAGCATGGGATAAAATTAAGGATCGTCCGAATGGTAAATTAGTATTGGTAACGGCGATCAATCCTACAGCGGCAGGGGAAGGCAAAACAACGACCACGGTAGGCTTGGGCGATGCTTTTAAAAAACTAGGTAAAAAATCAATGATTGCATTGCGTGAACCTTCGTTAGGACCTTGCTTTGGTATAAAAGGTGGTGCGGCTGGCGGTGGCTATGCGCAAATTGTTCCCATGGAAGACATCAACCTACATTTCACTGGAGACATCCATGCCGTAACTACAGCAAATAATTTATTGGCAGCGATCATTGACAATCATTTGCATCATGGTAATGAGTTAAATATTGATCCTAGGCGTATTACTTGGCGACGAGTTGTTGATCTTAATGAGAGAGCGCTGCGCCAGATTATATCGGGATTGGGTGGAAAAATTAATGGAGTGCCTAGGGAAAATGGTTTTGATATTGCTGTAGCCTCGGAACTAATGGCTATTCTCTGTTTAGCTACCGATCTTGATGATATGAAACGACGCATTTCAAAAATTATTATTGGTTATACGTATGACAATACTCCTGTAACAGTGGCCGAGCTAAAGGTTACGGGTGCGTTAACGCTACTATTTAAGGATGCAATTAAGCCTAATTTAGTGCAAACACTAGAGAATACGCCAGCGTTTGTACATGGTGGACCATTCGCTAATATCGCCCATGGTTGTAACAGTGTGATGGCATCAAAGTTTGCGTTAAAATTAGCAGATGTCATGGTGACAGAAGCTGGCTTTGGTGCCGATTTGGGTGCCGAAAAATTTATTGATATTAAGTGCCGTTTTGCGGGCTTTATGCCAGATGCTGTAGTGCTAGTAGCCACTGTTAGGGCTCTGAAGGCTCATGGCGGCGTTCATAAAACTGAGTTTTCACTTCCCAATGAGCAAGCCTTGGCAAAGGGGCTAGAAAATTTAATAAAACATATTGAGAATATGAAAAAGTTTAATCTACCTACGGTAGTTGCGATTAATGCTTTTCCAACGGATACCAAAGAAGAACTGGAATTTGTCAAAAAACAATGTGAAGCATTGGGTGTTAAAGTGGCAGTATCGGAAGTATGGGCACAGGGTGGAGCTGGCGGTCTAGGAATTGCTCAACATGTTTTAGATTTATTTGAAAATCCACAGGTCGGTAAGTTCTTATATGATGAGAAAACACCGATTAAGGATAAAATTGCAACGATTTGCCAAGAAATTTACGGCGCGGCAAGTGTTCAATATACTGCAGCCGCAGATAAAACCATTCGTGAATTAACGGCATTGGGTTTTGATAAAACACCGATCTGTATGGCGAAAACCCAGTATTCTCTATCGGATGATGCTACTAAAATTGGACGTCCAGAAGGTTTTACTATGACAGTACGCGAAGTGCGTGTATCGGCTGGGGCGGATTTCTTAGTGGCGATTACAGGTCAAATCATGACAATGCCTGGATTACCTAAAAAACCTGCGGCAGAAATTATGGATATTGATAATGAGGGTAAGATTAGCGGACTCTTTTAGGACAATGACAAGTTTGCGATCAAAAGGGTTACCTCTGCTGTAATGGGTAGTGACAATACTGGTAAAATTGCCGGTCTGTTGTAAACAGATCGGCAATTCCAATATAATGCATCGTGATTGTATTTTTAACGATTAAAACGAGTCGTGAATACTGGCGATTTTGTATTCTTAAGTGAGGGTATATTTCCATCTTATGAAATAAAAATTCATGTTTTTTACAAAATGGAATTGATAATACGGGAATAGACTAAGATCAACAAGATAGTAAAGGAGACGATAGAGGGAACTATGTGTAAAGAATTAAATCAGTTACAAATTATGTCTATCATTGAAGCGCATGGTAAAAAGCAAGAAGGGTTGTTATCGATCTTATTAGAAATCCAAAATGCATCAGGAAAAAATTATGTCCATGAAGAGTGGGCTAAATTGGTTGCCGATCAATTAGGATTGCCTGACGGAAAAGTGTATGATGTACTGACTTTTTATGCGATGTTTTCGACTACACCTCGCGGTAAGTACGTCATTGAAGTTTGTAAGAGTACGCCTTGTCATGTGAACAAGGCCGATCATATCGTAAAAATACTTGAGCAAGAACTAGGAATAAAGATTGGTAATACCACAGAGGACAAGCTATTTACTTTATTATATACTCCTTGTGTTGGTGCTTGTGATATAGGTCCAGTCATGAAAATTGGTGAAGATGTGTATGGAAATTTAACAGCTGATAAAATTGCAGATGTGATTCATGCTTATCGAGGAGGCTTATCATGTCAAAGATAGTAAAATTGATTTCAAATAATGCTGGTAACATTACTGCTGATTCAGTAGAAGAATATGTGAAAGCGGGCGGATTCGAAGGCTTAAAAAAAGCGTTTACCATGACGCCAACGGCAATTATTTCTGAAGTGAAGGCCGCCAAACTCTTAGGGCGCGGCGGTGCCGCATATCCTGCAGGATCAAAATGGCAACATTTGCTGGAAATACCTGAGTTTCCTAAATACATTGTTTGTAATGCAGATGAGGGTGAACCTGGTACGTTTAAAGATAAGTTGCTCTTAAGTCAAGAACCTTTACGCGTAATTGAAGGTATGATTATTGCAGGATACGTATTTAATTCTAAGGATGGGTATATTTACATTCGTGGTGAATATGCAAGCATTCAAAAAAGCTTTCAGAAAGCTCTCGATCATGCGATGGAAAAAGGTTATCTAGGGGCTAATATTTTAGAAACAGATTTTAGTTTTACGATTCATATTATGACTGGGGCTGGCGCCTATGTATGTGGTGAAAACTCAGCACTGCTAAATTCGATTGAAGGTAAAGCTGGCAGGCCCAGAACCAAGCCACCTCACTTAGCTGAAGTTGGCTTATTTAAAAAACCTACGCTAGTTAATAATGTGGAATCGTTTGCGACGATTCCTGTTATTACGCAAATCGGTGGTGAGAAGTACCTAAGTTATGGAACAAAGGATAGTGGTGGAACCAAATTGATATGTTTGTCGGGCCACGCTGCTAAACGTGGAGTGTATGAGATTCCATTTGGTATTACACTGCGTGATATTATTTATGACCGGGAAATTGGTGGTGGAATTGCTTCGAGTAAGAAACTAAAATTTTTCCACTTAGGCGGACAATCAGGTCCCTGTGGAGTGCCAGAACAGCTTGATACCCAATATTGTTATAAAGCGTTACGCACTGCTGGGCTTGCGGTAGGCTCAGGTGCTATTGTTGTGATGGATGAATCGGTATGTGTGATTGACTATCTTAAAGGGGTTACTGAATTTTTCATTCATGAATGCTGTGGTAAATGTACACCATGTCGTGAAGGGAATCAACAATTGTATAAAATTTTATGCAAATTTAGTGATGGTACTGGGACGCAAGATGACATTACACTGAGCTTCGGATTAATTGATACGATGACAAAAACGTCTTTTTGTGGTGCAGGCCAATCGGCTGCGCTAGCGATGAGTACCTGTCTAACACATTTTAAAGATGAATTTACAGCGCATATAAACGGGAACTGTCCTGCTGGACATTGTTTCTAGGAAAGCAATAAAGCAGTAAATTTAAATAAGAGGTGACAAAGGTAAGGATGAATTTGAATGAAACCCAAGTAAGCCTTCCAATTACACGTTACTGTAATGAGAGGCTCACCTCTACGAAGGATAATTTAGTTGTTGAAGAACCGCTTGAAATCGTTCTTGATGGTAATTCTTATTATGTTACCATGCGGAGTCCAGGTAAGGAGCTCTTTCTAGCTCTGGGGTATTGTTTCAGTGAAGGTCTTATTGACTCTATGGCTGATGTGTTGCTGACCCATCACTGCAGGGCAACAGCGCAAAATCGAATTGAAATTACTCTTGACCCCAAAAGGAAAGCTAATAAAGGGCTAGAGATCAAAGCCAAGCTCTTGAGCCCATCTTCTAGGCGTGATATCGGTAGCAAAGAGATTGTTGAGGAGTGCTATACCAAGTTTCCGTTACGAGAAAGTTCGTTGTGTATACCTACTTTTAAAATCGATGAAATGATCGGAATTGTGGAAACGTGTCAGCAAATATTTGCTCAAACAGGTGGGAATCATGCTGCGGGAATCTTTAATAAAGAATGTCAACTTCTTGCTTTCGCAGAAGATGTAGGACGTCATAATGCCCTTGATAAAGCCATGGGCAGGCTTGTTTTTGATGGCAAGATCAGTGAGGCAATGGTTGTCGTGGTGACATCGAGGCTAAGCTATGAAATGATTCAGAAGACTGGCCACAGCAGAGTGCAGCTTCTTATTGGTATGTCATCGGCCACAGCCCTTGCCGTTGCAGTAGCAAACAGCATGAATATGACCTTAATTGGCTTTGCCAAAAAAGGTGGGGGTAATATCTATACAGTAGCAGAACGGATTATCTTATAAGTAGAGTACAGGCATAGAACATATTTGCTAGATCTGATCTTAAAGGAGTGTGTATACATTGAAAATAATTAATGTGACTATTAATGGGCAAGATGTGCAAACCAGGGAAGGAGCAACCGTCCTAGAAACTTCACGGGAAGCTGGTATCCATATTCCTACATTATGCCACCTTGCGGATCTAACGCCGGAAGGTTCATGTCGAGTTTGTATTGTTGAAATAGAAGGAATGCGACGTTTAGTGACGGCTTGTACTTATCTTGTTTGGGAAGGAATGATTGTGCATACCGATTCGGCAGTTGTTCATGAATCTCGAAAAAGTGTCGTAGAATTGATATTGAGCAATCATCCCCAAGAATGCCTTACTTGCCAACGAAATCTGGATTGTGAATTGCAATCTCTTGCCGCTAAACTTGGGATTAGCGAAATCCGCTTTGAGGGTAAACCAAGTCAATTTTCCATTGATGATAACAACCCTTTCATCATTCGCGACAATAATAAATGTATATTGTGCGGACGTTGTGTACGTGTCTGTGAGGAAGTGCAATGCTGTAATGTTCTGCGGTTAACGGAGCGTGGGGTGGATACCAAAGTGACGCCACCTTATGATCAGGCGCTAATTGACTCTAACTGCGTATTCTGCGGCACTTGCGTATCGGCTTGCCCAGTTGGTGCATTAACGGAAAAAGCAATGCGAGGCACAGGAAAACCGGATAAAAAGGTAAAAACAACCTGTCCTTTCTGTGGTGTTGGTTGCAATTATGATCTTAATGTAAAAGATGGTAAAGTAATCGACGTAACATCTAATTTGACAAGTGTGGTTAATGGTCGACTGACCTGTGTCAAGGGGCGTTTTGGTATTGACTATGTTCATAGTACAGAGCGTTTAACTACACCGCTCATCAAGAAAAATGGTCAATTTGTAGAAGCATCTTGGGACGAAGCTCTTACATTGGTTGCTAATAAATTTAGTGAAATAAAAAATAACCATGGCAGTGATGCCTTGGCTGCTCTAAGTTCAGCACGGTGTGTAAATGAAGAAAATTATTTGATGCAAAAATTTATGCGCGCAGTAATTGGCACGAATAATATCGATCACTGCGCTCGTATTTGCCATGCTCCTACGGTAGCAGGGCTGGCAGCCACATTTGGTTCAGGCGCAATGACCAACTCGATCAGTGAAGTAGCCGACAGCAAAGTAATCTTTCTAATTGGTGGCAATCCTACAGAAGCTCATCCGATTATTGGCGCGAAGATGCGTCAAGCGCTGCGCAGGGGTGCTAAATTAATTGTTGCTGACCCACGTAGAATTGAATTGGCGACGAAAGCCGATGTGTTTATGCAACTCAAACCAGGTACGGATATTGCACTTATTAATGGTATGATGAATATCATCTTGGATGCAGGTTGGCATGATCAGCATTTTATTGATTCTTATACTGTTGATTTTGATAAACTGGCAACAACTGTAGAAAAGTATACTCCGGAATATGTAGAAAGCATTACTGGCGTATCGCAAGCGCTACTACATGAGGCAGCTCGAATTTATGCAACCAATGAAAGGGCAGCCATATTCTATACACTAGGTATTACCGAACATATTTGTGGTACGGATAATGTTATGAGTTTGGCAAATTTAGCAATGCTAACTGGCAACGTCGGCAAGCTTAATTCAGGCGTAAACCCCATGCGTGGCCAAAATAACGTACAAGGCTCTTGTGATATGGGTGCATTGCCGAATGTCTATTCTGGTTACCAAAAAGTAGACAACTACCAGATGAAGGAAAAGTTTGAAAAAGCTTGGGGCGCAAAAATGTCAGATAAAATTGGCTTGATGCTTCCCGATATGTTTGATGCTGCGATTGCCGGTACACTAAAAGCGATGTATGTTATGGGGGAAGACCCAATACTGACCGATGGCAATTCCAACCATGT
>Ga0224518_1000089_pt1 | contig 15676 bp, 21 predicted proteins | sample IRBST25metaG_FD_179891 | JGI IMG/M metagenome (GOLD analysis project Ga0224518, IMG submission 179891) | Peat soil microbial communities from Stordalen Mire, Sweden - IR.B.S.T-25 | ecosystem: Environmental > Terrestrial > Soil > Wetlands > Peat | place: Sweden: Norrbotten County, Stordalen Mire...
AACTATTGATCATGAGGATTATGATTTGATCAATAAGCTTCAAAAGCAATGTATTGATAAAGATAAAACGGCCTTAAAACTTGAACTGGATTATAAATTTGGATTCAATATTGAAAATGGTAAGATCTCCAGCATTGAAAATGTGAATGAATTTATGTTTTTTGAATCTTTTTGTAAGGACTTTTTGATCAGACTTAAATTTCCAGAATAATGTGAATATACAATGGCAGGGAAAAAGGGGGTAATTAACGAAATGATATGTATTATATAGAATAGAATTTTCTATATAAGCTGCATAAAAGACATTATATTACATGATTTTGTAATGAATATGGTAGAAAGGATAATTCATTAGGTAATATAAAGTAGTAATTAAAAGTATGTAGATTATAGGAGGCAATAATGCTTGAATTTTTTACTGAACTAGGAGATAAAATCATAAATGGTGGTTTCAAAGTACATTTGGTCGTTTACTTCATTAGTCTAGGGTTAGGCATCATCCTACTCCGGTGGGCATTTGCTAAAGTTCTCAAAATGATCGCAATAAAAGCAAATATCTCTCATTCCTTGCTACAACAAACATTTAGGGGAATACCTACGTTGCTAGGCATTCTTATTGGCCTCTATGCTGCTATGGAAATTTTGACAATTAAGCCGAAACCGCTACTATTTCTCCAAATGTTGTTTCACTCGATTGTTATTATGTGCCTGACCCTCATGGTGGCGCATTTGGGCTCCGGTTACCTTAAGCATAGGCTGGGGAAAACATCGGAAAACTTTGCTTCCACTTCGATCTTAGCTACAACAATCGACTTGGCCGTTTACGCCATGGGCATATTGATTTTGCTTGAATCTTTCGGAGTTTCGATTTCACCATTAATCACCGCTTTGGGCGTTGGCGGCTTGGCTACTGCCTTAGCACTACAGGATACGTTAGCGAATTTATTTTCCGGTATCAACACTCTAGTATCCAAACAAATCAAGATGGGAGATTTCGTTAAACTGTCCACGGGGGAAGAGGGCCATGTGGTGGACATGAATTGGCGAAATACCACAATAAAAAATCCCAATGAGAATATGACAGTCGTACCAAATCAAAAAATTGCTTCCTCGATAATCACCAATTATGCACAACCCTTTGCTGAATGTTTTATCTCCATCCCCGTAGGAGTAGGTTATGGAAGTGATTTAGATCAGGTGGAAAGAATTGCTGTCGAGGTTGCAAAAGAAATACTCCAAGAAACCGAGGGCGGTGTCAAAGATTTTGAACCCTTTGTGAGGTACATCAGCTTTGCCCAATCCAGTATCAACTTCAATGTTGTTCTGCGAGTACAGACTGTAACGGATCAGCACCTCATTCGCCACGGACTTATTAAGAAAATTTATGCCCGGTACCAACAAGAAGGAATAACCATTTCATTCCAGAAATGAGCGGTCAATTCTAAACCTAACTTACTGATGATCAGTTCGCATGGATGTGATAAAACAATGTAGGCTGGTCTAATTCACTCGATAGCTTATTATCGATGATGTGTAGGCAAACAAAATTGCTCTAGCGAGTCGCTACGCAGTAACCTCGTTTTACATGAATAGTTTGTGACATAACGGTAAACATTCTAATATAGGCACCAAAAATAATTACTGGAGGTGGCTGTGTATGGGGAAGGTTATGTCAGAAGAAACCAAGTATAAATTAGCTCATGATCTTGGCTTTGGTGAAAAAGTAGAAGACGGAGACTGGAGCGATGTAACCACAGGCGAAGTTGGATCCATGGTAAAGGAAGCAATTAAACGGGGGGAACAAGCAATTACTGAGGAAGCAAGAGCTAATGGCGAAGCACACCAGGATTATTAATAAGTAAAAAGGATGCCCCAAAGTTGACTAGACTTCGGGGCATCCTCTTTTTTGATGAGCCTTCTTTATTTTAAGATAATTCAAGTTTTGTGTGTCATATAAAATAAAAAATAGAAGTAGCAGGAGTTTAATGATTAAAGATGAAATATTGTAAATATTATAATAATACAAAAACCGACACAGATTTTACGATGAGAGGCATTAAATCAGAGGAGGGATAATCGATGGCAGGCAAAATCAAAGCAATGTGCAACAAAATTATTGAGAAGAGAGCAAATGGTAGCCCAGTAATCGAGAAACTAACTAAAACCAAATTGGTGCTTAAAGGTATCAATCCGGATCAATTTACTGCTAGCTCACCAGATGATCAATTGATAATTGATAAGCTGTTACAGATTGGTAAAGACTTGGGAGTTACTTTTTAAAGTAAATTTTTTATTCGAGGGAGGAAAATAATATGTCAGTAATAACTGCTTTTTCTGAGGATAAAGTCATACAGACAGCTGTGCAGGAAATCAAGGCCAAAATCGAGGTAGCTCATCCTAAAATGGTACTCTATTTTGCCTCATCATCTTATCACCCACAGGAACTTGCTGCAGCAATGGATGGTTCATTTCCTGGTGCAACCGTTTTTGGTTGTACCACTTCAGGTGAACTGATTAGTGGCAAAATGACCAAAGGATCCATCGTTGCTATGGGCTTTAGCAGTGATATCATTGGTGACGTGATGATACAAATGGTTCCTAATATTAGTACCGAAGATAATGTTTCAAAGGCTTTTACGCTGTTTAGCGATTATTATAAAACTCCAGTTTTGGAACTTGATCCAACAAAGTATGTAGGCATGGTTATTTGTGATGGATTGACAAAGGCTGAAGAAAAAATTATGGATTCCATCGGTAATTTAACGGATATTACTTTTATTGGTGGTTCAGCTGGGGATGATCTTAAATTTGAAAGGACATATGTATTTGCTAATGGGCAAGCTTATTCAGATGTTGCTTTGCTAGCGCTATTAAAGCCAGTAGGTACATTTGATGTTATTAAAACACAAAGTTTTTGTAGTACCAATCATAAATTAGTGGCAACGAAGGTTGATGAAGCCAATCGTATTGTTCTTGAGTTTGATCATAAGCCAGCTGTAGAAGCCTATGCTAGCGCTATTGGTCATTCAACGATGAAAGTAGCAGAAGGCTTTATGAGTCATCCTCTAGGCTTAATGGTTGATGAAGAGCCTTATGTACGCAGTCCCCAACAGGCTAATAATGGCGCCATGACTTTTTATTGTAACGTAAAAGAAGGCATGGAAATGACAGTGCTAACATCAACGGATATTATTGCTGATACAACAACTGCGATTCAAGAAAAACAACATCAAATTGGCAAATTTAAAGCGGTTATTAATTTTAATTGTATTCTGCGGACTCTTCAACTAGAAAGTCAAGGCAATTGTAAACAGTATGGTGAAATTTTTGCCCAATTCCCAATGATCGGTTTTAGTACTTATGGCGAAGCGTATATTGGGCATATTAATCAAACTGCAACAATACTGGTATTTTCTTAGAGAGGTTACAGCTGATTTGGGTTAAGGGCTATTATTGAAGAGGTGAGAATATGATCATTACTACTTATCTGGTAGTGGGGTTGGTTGTCATGGCTGCTTTCAGCTACTTGGTAAAGAAATTCTATCTAGAAAAAACTCAGTCGATCAAAACTACGCCGACTCATGTCGCGACTGCTTTAAAGACAGGAGAGAATTGGAAGGATTATTGCAATATAAATATCCAACAACGCCTTGGGAAATTGACAGTTACCTCTGATTTGATTGTGGATTGCAGTGAACAGGTAGCCATGCAGTTAATGACGATTACAGACTCCACAAACAGATTAGCAAGCGATTCAGCCCATGGTTCACAGCAGTTAGTTGAAGCTGTAGGCAACATGGGAGAATTGACTTCTCTTATCAAATCGACAGAAAGGTATGCTCTATTGGGGGCTGAAGACGCAGACAAGATGCTTTCTGTGACAGAAAATGGTTTGGCGGCGATGAATCAGGCTGTTGATAGGATGCAAAACATCCAAAATAAGACGGCCTATGTAGAGGAACTGCTGAATACCCTGAAGACATATTCTAACGAAATTGGAGCAGTGAGCGATGCTATCACGGACATTGCTCAACAAACTAATCTGTTAGCTTTAAATGCCGCTATTGAAGCAGCGCGGGCTGGTGAGGCAGGGCGAGGATTTTCCGTCGTTGCTGATGAAGTACGCAAATTAGCTGAGCAATCCAATGAACGTGCCAAAAAGGTAACCTCCTTGGTACAACAGGTACTTAGCCAAACAGACTCTGTGATTCAGGCTTCAAATCAAAGTCGTAAAGAAGCTGAGGTTGGCATGCACGAAGTAACGGAATCTGGACGATGCCTCGATCATATTTATTCTAATGTGCAAAATAGTGTAAATAACTCTCGAGAGATTGTTAAAATGGCAACCCAGCAAACCGTATTATCAGGTCGTATTGTGGTGATCATTGATGATATTGTTAGAGTGATTGGTCGGTCGGCAGTTACCTCACAAGAAGTGTTAGCTGCGACGGATCAGACTTCATCAGCAATTATGACCATTGCTGATAGTGTGAGTGAAGTCATGCAGGTTATGGGAGGAATTGGAGATATCAATAACCAATAGCGAGAGCTTGATCAATATAACAATTTTTCCTTTGTAGGATTAAGAAACACCTATCAATTTTTGAAAAATGATAGGTGTTTCTATTTTTATATCATGAACTAGTTACAGTAAAAAATATACAAATAACAAAAAGGAATATTACAATTATTGGAGAATTTCTTTGTGTAAAGCATGGTATGGAGTGTACTAATGATACGTGCTTAACCTTGCGCTGAAAAGGGTAACTATTATAAAAGTGATGATGATTTTGTACGCTAGCTAAAATGATTTAGTATCTCATGGGGAAAATATAGTTAATGAGCACGGAGGAGCAAAGATGATATTCGAAACCAATAGGTTATTATTGAGAGAGCTAGAACAAAAGGATTTTTCTGATTTATGTGAAATTTTGCAGGATAAAAAAGTAATGTATGCGTATGAACATGCTTTTAGTGATGAAGAGGTGCAGCAATGGCTTGATAAACAGCACAAGAGATATCAGAATGATGGCTTTGGGTTATGGGCTGTAATTTTAAAACAAACAGGTCAATTTATTGGGCAAGGTGGATTGACTATTCAAGATTACGAAGGAAAGCAAGTGCCGGAAATTGGATATCTGCTTAAAAAAGCGTACTGGCATAATGGATATGCTACTGAGCTGGCAATTGGTTGTAAGAGCTACGCATTTGAACAGTTAAATCTAAATGAGGTCTACTCCATTATACGTGATACCAATTTGGCCTCACAAAGGGTTGCCCAAAGAAATGCGATGACAAAAATTGATGTGCTTACAAAACATTATTACAACATTGATATGCCTCATTTTGTATATTGTGTTAAACGAGCATAAGTAGTCTGGCCTACTATTAGTGATGTTAGCTAGGGAGGAGAATCATGGATATACAGCTTGTAAAAGTTAATAACAATGAGAAAGAGATACTGCGAAATTTGTTAGGATTATACTGTTATGAGTGGTCTCAATATACCAATTTTGATGTGAATCAATTTGGTTCATATGAGTTCGCAGCATCTGATTGTTGGACAAAAGAAAATCACTATGCTTTTTTCATAAAAGTTGATGGCAAACTGGCAGGCTTTGTATTAGTTGATAAGGATTTTGATGTGCGCAAGGATTACGACTTTGCAATGTCAGAGTTTTTCGTCATGCATAAATACCGCACAACGGGTGTTGGGAGATATGCAGCAAAAGCAATATTTGATATGTTTCATGGCAAGTGGGAACTAAGGCGGCATCCTAAAAATATAGGCTCTGTCTGTTTTTGGGATAAAGTAATCGATGAATACACAAACGGGAAATTTGAAATTATAAAATCCTATCGAGAGGTGGCTTATCAAGACGGAACATTTGCAGATTTCTTTTTCTTCGAAACCTAAAAGTAAGGCTTGGTATTGCTGGTGATACGGAGAAAGCGTCATTTATAATAGAGAAAAAGCCCTGTAAAATTTATTTTTAAATTTTACAGGGCTTTTTATGGTTTTCATTGATATTTTTCTGGATATATTGCAATTCATAGTATAGTGATAATCACTGTGGAAAGAATATTCTTAGTTAAGTTAATATGCCTAAATTGATAAAAAGCTATATGGTAAAAAGAGGGGGCGTTTTATCGAATGGTAGCGATAGGTATCAATGTGATATGTGATTATAACTTTTCGTAAATCCGAAGCCTTTAGTAATCCAGAAAGATTTTAATATAAGGGGGCAAAGAGAATGTCCATTTTTAATAAATTATTTGGCAAAAAGAAAAATCAATTTATTATACCAAGTAATCAAACAGCGGAAGAGTTTGGTAAAGTAAATTTGAGGAATGTTAATAATGAGTGGAAAATTGATTTCACAATCTTAATGGAGCCGCAGGGGAAGGAAACAGAAGGATGGCAAACTGGCATAGCCTTAGATGCTAGTACATCGATGCGAGCTGCTTATGGTGCCGAGGTGAAAGGCAAAATTCCTTTGAACGCTGAGCAAGAATATAAGTCTAATGGATGGATAACCAAAACAACTAAAGATGGACGAACTGGTAAAGTGTTTACTCGCGCGGCTGTAAATGATGCTATCAGTAAGGATTATCTAAAAATGACAAACAATATCGTGCAACCTTTAGCACGTGAGTTCATTGCTTATCTAGCTAGCAAACTGGATGCTAATGGCGGGACTACTGTAATCTATTGGGCTTGTGAAGATGGTTCTGCCTATGAGGTGATAGGCAAATTTACTGACGCAGAATGCCAAAATCTGATTATTGAAGGGCCAAGCACTCTTTCGTATGGGTCTAAAACCATACTTCAACCAGCAGTTCAATATTTTGTGGATCAATTTTCTGATGCTAAAAGAGGGATGTATGTATTTGTTACCGATGGTATTATTGATGACTTAGAAAGTGTTAAACAATATACTACAAAATTAGCGGTGGAAATAAAAGATGGTGTACGTAATCCCATTAAGTGCGTACTAATTGGTGTAGGGGATCAGATTAATCAAAAACAAATGGAAGAACTTGAAAATCTTGATACAGGGACAGATATCGATATATGGGATCATAAGATTGTAACGGAAATGAGTGCACTCGTAGAGATTTTTGCTGAAGTTGTTAGTGAAAATCAGATCGTTGCTCCAGTAGGAATAATAACTACTGAGTCTGGAACGATAATAAGAAAATATACGGATGGACTTCCGGCTAAGGTGAAATTTTCAATACCAACGACAGAAAAAAGCTTTGCAGTAGAAATTGCAGGTCGCAAAATTGTGCAGGCTATTCCGATGAATATAATTCCTAAGGAGGACTAACATGGCTAGAAAAGATGATGATTTTTTACTTGTTGAAGAGAAAAGTAACACAGGAAAGTACTTAGTAATATGTGGAGTTATCGCCATATTAGGATTTGGCGGGTATGCAGCATTAATGAATTTAAATAAAACACCTTCTCCAAATCAACCAGAATCATCGCAAGCAACCGAGGAGTCTGAAGAAAATAAAGCAATACCCCCGACAGACATAGCGAGCCCTGGTAAAATGGGGAAAGCCACGGAAAAGATAGTGGTTACAGGAGGATCGGTAAAGGCTACTATAAATTTTGCTTATGATAGCTCGATTATCTCAGAAACCGAAAAAAGTGTACTGCAAGAGTTTGTAAGAAGAGTGAAAGAAGGGAAGGGGCAAATCAAGGTTGAAGGTTATGCTGACAGTAATGGAACAACTGCGTACAACAAAGCTCTATCGGCTGCTCGGGCCAACGAGGCAACCGACATGTTGAAAAAACTTGGCCTAGTGGATAAGGTGAATGTTTCAACGCAAGGCTTGGGGATGGACAAGCCCGTAGCTAATAATGATTCTGAAGAGGGGCGGGCTAAAAACCGTCGTGTTGAAATCGTATTTGTTCCAGCAACATAGCAAACAGGAAGAGTCAAGGGACGGTTCTTTGACTCTTTACTTCTGCCTGTTAAGATAAAAGTAAAAAAGAAATTGTGGTGATACTATAGCACAGGTATTGAAAATGTTTTCTAAGTAAGAAGCAGATGCCATTTTAATGTTTAAAGGATTTTCTGAGCAAGAAATCGAAGAAAACTATATTGAGTATAAGGAAGAGCTAGTACCAGAGAAATTATTAACAAGTGAAGCAATGGTAAAGGACTATGTTGAGACTTTTTGCACAAAGAATAAGATAAGTTTAAGAACTAAAGAGAGCGAATGGAGAGTCAAAAAATCGTTCCTTGATTCTTTTAGGGGGAGCAAATGCGTTACAAAGGAATTTTATTTGATCTTGATGGAACTTTATTGGATACTAATGAACTGATTATTAAATCGTTTCAGCATGCTGTCACCGTACATTATAAGCGGGAAGTGGATATTGATATTATTAGGTCCTTCTTTGGCAAGACATCTAAAGAGGCTCTGGAGTTTTTAGGGCCAGACAAAGTCGAGGAAATGACGACAACCTTTCGAGAATACCAAAGTACACATCATGACCAATTGGCGAAAATTTTTGCGGGGGTAATCGAAGTAATAAAAGAAATGTATGATGCTGGCGTGATGCTGGGCATTGTTACCTCAAAAAAGAATGGTAACGCGATGCGCGGATTAAAGTTGTTTAACATGGAGAAATATTTTTCCGTGGTGATTAGCGCCGACCAATGCCAGCATACTAAGCCGCATCCAGAACCTGTACAATTAGCGTTGACCAAGTTTGGCCTGGCACCAGAAGAATGCCTAATGGTTGGTGATAGTCCCTTTGATATATTGAGCGGACGGGGGGCTGGCGTTAAGACGGTTGCCGTTCGCTGGTCTGAGGTTCCATGGGAAAATGTTATGGCTGCAGAGCCTGATTACGTGATAGAGACAATCTCTGAGCTGATTTCAATGCTTGAAATTAATAATAAATAGTCTGAAGGAAAATAATATGCGTAATGCAAGGGCGAGGAGGAATGAGATCTATGTTCAAAGACGTTAGAAAGACTGAGAGAAAAATAAGTGAGGCTGCCACAGTTGAGGTATTAAATAAAGGTGAGTATGGAATTTTATCAACGGTTGGTGAAGATGGTTATCCTTATGGCGTCCCTTTAAGTTATGTTTATATGAATGATGGAATTTATTTTCATTGTGCTATAGAGGGACATAAATTGGAAAACATTAGATTTAATGAAAAAGGATCTTTCTGTGTAGTGGGAAACACAGAAGTATTGGCTGAAAAATTTAGCACCAAATATGAGAGTGCAATTGTGTTTGGTACCATTATCGAAGTGGTACAGGAGGAAAAAGAACAAGCTTTATTAAGATTTATTGAAAAATATTCTGCCAATTATATGGAGCAAGGGAAAAACTACATAAAAACCGGTGCTGCAAGAGCGAAGGTTATGAAATTATGTATACAGCATAGCAGTGGAAAAGCTAGGATTTGATGATACTTTTTTAGCAAATTAACTTAATTTTCGCCACTAGGGGCGGCATGCAGAATTCCGTCATTTATAATAGGGTAAGGGCTGTCACTAAATTTTGTATGAATTTAGTGGCAGTTTTATTTTATGGTGGGAGAATAAATCAAATAATTTTTAGTATTTTAGCAGGATTTTCACATAAAACAGGAAATGCATGTAAAAAAGTAGTATTTAATAGGATATCGGCATGATGGGGCGGAGGTATAAAAATTAGTTCATGTAGTTTATCAAAAGAGTTGGGGAGGTCATTATGGATGTATTGATCATGGGTGGAACCAACTTTGTCAGTAAGTCCTTGGCAAAATACCTTATTTTACAGAAGTATACCGTTGATGTTTTTACAAGAGGAAATAAATTGCTAGATTATATTGGTGTTAAAAATCACATCATCGGGGATAGAAAAAACTATGGGCATTAAAATAACTAATATATGCCTAGGACTTTATCATATGTAATGCGAAATAAACTCTCTAAAAGAAATGAATATCGGTGTATTGGAGTGAAAAATTTGTTCAAAAACATATCTAAAACAATTTGGCTTATTGCCCTTGGACATTTGGTCGCTGATCTATCGCCGGGGGCTCTTTATGTAGCACTGCCTTTTCTAAAAGCCAAATTTGCGTTGTCTTATGCTGAAGTTAGTGCGATTGTATTAATGCAAAATATAGCGTCTTCTGTAAGTCAACCATTATTTGGCTATTTAAGCGATAAAAAGCACCGTCCTTGGATGATGTCGGTAGGGTGTATGATTACTGGTATATTTATGGCGGCATCCTTATTGGTTCCCAGTTATTATCTAGTTATGGTGTGTACCGCCATTAGTGGTTTGGGAAATTCCGCATTTCATCCAGAAGCTGCGAAAACAGTGAATTTCCTTGGTGGGCGGGAAAAAGGAAAAGCGGTCAGCGTTTTTTCAGTTGGGGGATATGCTGGTGTAGCTTTGGGGGCAATGCTGCTCGCAGTATTGCTGCTGGGAGGGCAAAGTTTGCGGATTCTTATTTATGCGGTGCCCAGTCTTATAATTGGTATTGCTTTATTTTATGAGATGGGTAAAATGCCACACCCTGAGGCCAAAGGAAACGGAAATTTTGGGACACTCAAAGAATGTGTAAATTGGCCCTTATTGGCGTTGCTGGGCATGATCTTGACACGGGCTACTGTTACCTCAGGGATTGCTACTTTTGTGCCTTTATACTATGTTTCCTATTTAGGAGGGAGTGAAATATATGCTAGTTCTCTTCTTACGGTCTACTTAGCGGCGGGTGCAGTGGGAACCATGTTTGGAGGGATTTTGAGTGACAAATACGGCAGTAAATTGGTGATGCTTTGTTCAATTCTACCGATTGCCCTATTAATGTATTGCTTTCTGTCGGCTAATGGCATATGGATTTTTATCATTTTGTTTTTGGTAGGTGTATTATTAGCAGCAACTTCTACAAGTAGTTTGGTGCTCACCCAAAAAATGATGCCCCAAAATATAGGAATGGCTTCCGGTTTTACCCTTGGTTTTAGCGTAGGATTAGGAACAATGGGTGTTTTAGGCTTAGGTCGCGTTGCAGATTCTTGGGGAATTACGTGGGTCTTTGATATACTGGTGGTATTACCTGTGATCGGTTTTATCCTTACGATGTTTATAAGGGAACCTGGCCGCTCGGCAATTATGATGAATCAGGTTTTAAACAAGAGGAGTTGACATGAGACAGTGACATGAATCTTGTGTTTGTGCTAATTTTTTAAGAAAGTGAGGTAGGATATGGACTGGATTGATTTAATAAAAGAATATAACCCTTATAATGAGCAAGAAAAAAATGATAAAGAAACGATATTATATTGTATTGATGCTTTTGATGATGTTTTGAACAGAAGTAATCGGGTTGCACACATAACAAGTTCAGCATTCGTCGTGAATAAGACAACAGAGAAAGTGTTAGTAGTACACCATAATATATACAATTCTTGGTCGTGGACAGGGGGGCATGTCGACGGAGAGGAAGATTTATTAGCCGTTGCGATAAAAGAATTGCAAGAGGAAACAGGAGTAAAGAACGCCAGGCCTATTACTTCACAGATATTCTCACTGGATATACTACCAGTGCTAGGACATATAAAAGGAGAAAGATATGTGTCTGCACATTTACATTTGTCAGTTGCTTTTTTGATTGAGGCTGATGAGCAGGAAGTACTTACTGTTAAAGAGGATGAAAATAGTGGTGTAAAGTGGATTCCTATAGATGAGATGGCGATATACTCGACTGAACCTCACATGCAGAAGGTATATAGAAAAATAATATCCAAAATCAATTCATGCCTGACGATGGAAAAGTAGAATTTAATTTTATTCCAGGCTTATTTAGTATTAGGATGGTTCTGGCGTTTGTCCGATGGTTAGAACGCGATATTGCCACATGGTTTCCATAACTAGAATAGACTGTTCCTTTGGGCATTGGACAATGACTGTGACTTCAGGAAGCCTCTTTGGAAGATGCCTGTGTGCCCCCTTATTAACAAGAAGATATAATCCAAAACCAATAATAAATCCAATAAGAGCTGCAAGTAAACCCCAAAAAATCGGCCCCCAAGTCAAGATAAACCCAAAGCATGTGCCCATAGCGGAGCATCCAGTGGCGCATGCCATTCCTATCTCAATAGCGGCGGAATAACGATCCCCTAATTTTGTTGCCAACTTGATTGGCGGTTGAGGGTCAGTGTCCATGGGAACCACCAGTATATGTTCACGAGGAATACCACTATGTTCTAAAATAGCCAATGCCTGCTCTAATTCAATACAATGTTCAAATGTCCCAATAATTAGCAATAAATAACACCTGCTTAGGAGAAGATTCGCAGTTTGGAATTACGATAACGCTTCAAGAGATGTTGGCGTTGTTCCAGTCGATAAAGACGGTTATGTGCTATAACTGTCATAAATGAGTAATAGATCGCCCCACCCATAACTGATGGCATAAATAACAGCCATTGTGGGTCAAGTACAGAAATGGATGCTTCAATATTACCAAGCAACAAATTCATTAGGGATACATGAGCATGTGATAATAAAAGATAAACCCACCACCAGCCTATCCCATAAAATGCAAGGGCCCATCGTTGATTATAGAATATGCCTAAACAGGGAAAGAAGAAGGAGTACAAAGCTGCAAGCCAAGGTTTCCTCTGTTCTAAGTATTGGATTTCATTGGGATGAAGAATGATGCAGGGTAACTGTTCATTTTCGAATTCGGCAAGCTCACACAGTTTGTTATGAACCAAAGTCGAACGATAGCTATCCCAAATTGCGAAGAAGTAAATGGCGCAATAGCCCAATAACCATTCCTTTTTAAGGACTGCTTTCGCCATTTCAAATTGCCCACAAAAGGAAAAAACGATAGCTTGGTTAATGTGGGACACTGTATTGGTAGTCACTTCGGATAGTGTTAACAAGGTGGCCCGAAAATATTGATTAAGCATATAATGACCGAAACCAGGGTAAACAGCTGACCACCAAGCGATCAAGTAAGGATTTTGTCGTTGCAAATAGGTAATTCCAAACATGCTGATGGTTGCGAGAGGGCGGCGGCGATGTTTATTCATGATAAAATCCTTATGTAAATAATGTATTCCAAGGGTTTAAGGGGTTTTTCTCTGCTTTTTAGGAGAAACCGAGGCTCGAAAATTTAACACATTGTGCTATTTTAAACCTGGTGATGACTATTCTGTTATGGATAGCATCACCAATCCAATGAGAGACTATACAAAATCCCTAAGAGGGTCAAGGGGCGGTTCTTTGACTCAACTGAGGGTGAAGGAAACGTCTATTCACTGACCTTAAGCATTTTTGTGTATAGGCTGATGGAATTTTTATAACCAGTGGGCATATTTAATTCAGAAATATCGGTCAAATCAAACCACTTGCCTTCTGTGTGCTCATTGCTTATGTGAAAAGTATCCGTCACTGGAGTGGAACAAGCATAGGTTACTACAGGAAAATGGTGCATTAGGAGTTAAAGTAGTTTCAGTTTTTAGTAATAATCCAAGTAAGAACATACCCGTGATTAATGCTGTGATGTTATTGATTAATAGTGAGACAGGTCAACCATTAGCAATTATGGATGGTACCAAATTAACAGCAATGCGCACAGGAGCAGCCAGCGGGGTGGCTACTGATTTACTGGCACGTAAAGATGCGTGTAAATTCACTCTATTTGGTGCGGGGGGACAAGCTTTAGATCAGGTGCGAGCGGTTATGGCTGTAAGAAAAATTGAAAAATTAAGTATTTGGATCATTTAGGCCTGAAATGAGAGAAGTTCAGGTAGTGGGGTTGCCCAAATTACGTGTATTTGTCGACAGTTTAGAGGCGGTACTGGAAGAGGGCGGCGATTTAATACAGGCAATACGGGAAGGTTATTGCGTTGCCAGTGATTTCACAGAAATCGGTGAATTGTTATCAAATAGTCAACTGGGTCGCACTAATGATGGTGAAATTACGTTTTTTAAATCAGTGGGGTTAGCTGTGCAAGACACCGCAGTGGCGTTTGAGATTTTTAAAAGGGCGGTTAAGAGCAACAAAATTACACAAGTAGATCTCTAGAAAGGTGATGGGTTTTTAATAGTAGCAAAAGCTTGAAATTTGTTTAACGATAAGTGGGACGGTCTCGGTTATGCTAATTGAGAGGGTATATTTTGGTGATGCAGTAACAATACACGGAGACATACGCATATGGGAGGATATTGATCAAATTACATACTAAAGTTTCAAGAGAATAGGCGTTGTAAGGGAGGATTTTCTATGGCAGAGGATAAAAAACAGCCAGAAATTATTGTGACAAAGGATGGCTGGATGGTAGATGGTAAAAAGTATCCAAAAGAACATCCGCCGCAAGAAGCAGCACAACAATTGGCAAAGATGATTCAGGCACTATTGAGAAAAGATTTACATTAGCTACAATAACCTGTGGGTGGGAATGGTATATAAAAAAAATCCTACTCAATTTTAACGATTAGGTAGGATTTTTATAATATTGATGAATGTAATAGTATGACCAATTTATGAAAGGTCGATGTGGAAAGCTGCTTATTGGGATTAACAGTGCAAAAGGGGTATGATACTATTTTAACGTGGCTACCCGTTATAGGGGAGATGCACTTTTATCATAAGCTATTTCGGGGGCATTGGCATAGTTAAGTCCCCATTGGCATAATGTATCTAATATTGGTAAGAGGCTCTTGCCGGCTGTCGTCAGTGAATATTCGACTTTAGGTGGGATTTGTGTATAGATAAATCGGTTTACCAGCCCACTTGCTTCTAATTCGCGTAGTTGTTGCGTTAACATTTTTTGCGTTATTTTTGGTAACGTCTTTTTTAACTCACTAAACCGTAGGGTGTTTTCCCCCAGATGCCAGAGGATCAATGCTTTCCACTTGCCACCAATAAGGTCTAACGTTAATTCCATCGAGCACTGATATTCAACATTTTTAAATGTAATCATATATAGTCCCTCCTATTCGTTTTAATTACGAGATGGTAATTGGTAAATGCGGTATACAAATAGATACTATGCCACAGAAAAGTGCGTACTTGCTGAAAAGTATCTTATGAATTAATATTATAGCAGAGAAGACAGTCTTTGAGAAGGGTGTAGGATGTATTGATTTAATTGCTCCCTGGTGGGAAATAATTGCTGAAAAATAGAAGGATGTGTGATTGATTTGAAAGTGATTGCTTTTAACGGAAGTCCAAGAATGAATGGAAACACAAAACAAAGTTTGCAAATTGTTTTGGCAGAGTTAGAAAAGGAAGGGATCGAGACAGAGATTATTCAATTGGGAGGGCGTAAAGTTTTCGGATGTCTTGCTTGTGGCAAGTGCTGGGAAACAAAAGATAATCGTTGTATACGCCAGGATGATGAAATGAATACTTTTATCCAAAAAATGATTGAGGCCGATGGAATTATTATTGGTTCTCCAACTTATTTTAGTAATGTATCCACAGAAGTAAAGGCGCTCATTGATCGTTGTGGATTTGTAGCAAAAGCTAACGGCGGCGATATGCTTAGAGGAAAAGTTGGAGCTGCCGTAGTTTCGGTACGTAGAGCGGGAGCAACTTTTACTTACTCTGCCATAAACTTCTTTTTCGGCATTGCTGAAATGGTTATGCCTGCTTCTAGTTACTGGAACATGACATTAGCCCTTAATCCAGGAGATG
>Ga0224518_1000093_pt1 | contig 15086 bp, 12 predicted proteins | sample IRBST25metaG_FD_179891 | JGI IMG/M metagenome (GOLD analysis project Ga0224518, IMG submission 179891) | Peat soil microbial communities from Stordalen Mire, Sweden - IR.B.S.T-25 | ecosystem: Environmental > Terrestrial > Soil > Wetlands > Peat | place: Sweden: Norrbotten County, Stordalen Mire...
AAACGATGATAACGATCCAATTGATGTAGTTATTCCAAGGCTTATTTACATATTCTTCGCCGAGAATTTCTTTATCATTTAAAAGCAGTTGTAAGAAAATTACCGCTGATGGCAACATCAAGCCTGCTAGAACCTGAACACTTACAATAATGAGTTGCAATGGTGCATTAGGAATCAATACAATACCAGCCGCCGCGCCAATAAAAATAATATAGACTAAGTAGAATCCTGGCGCTTCTCGTAATGGCTTTTGTAAACTATGGGACCAACCTTTTACTTCCCCATAAGCCCACGCACTAGACAATGAAACTGTCGTAGCACCCAATACAGCAGCATTTATCATCAATAGCAACATCGCATTTTTCATGAAATTGCCCATGATGGGGGCTAAATCAACAGCCATTTGGGCTGGGTCTGTAAATTCAATACCATGTTGCGTTGCTAAATCGCCAACAATTAACATGCACGCTGCAATGAGAATGGTACAGGTAGCACCGATAAAGGTATCAATCCGAGCATTCCTAAGATCTGAAAAGCGCAACCGTTTATCCGCAATACAACTTTGCTGAAAGAATAATTGCCAAGGAGCAATGGTAGTTCCCACAATTGCAATGATCAAAAAAGTTAAATCCGAGGTCAGCGGCCCCGCCGGCAGGGAAGGTATCAAGGTATGATGAGCGACCATACTCCAATCTGGTGAAGCTATTTTCGCCAATACAATCCACGTTAAATCTAGTAAACACAAGATAATTGTAGCCCGTTCCCAGCGCAAATAACTACCAGTTATTACCAAAATAATCAGCGCCACAGCTGTTACCGGAACCGCATAAAGAGGGTCAAACCCTAATCCTTGCATCCCTAGGTAAATAGCTGCAAATTCGGTCACGAGAGTAAAAAAATTAACTAATAACAGATCAAATAAGGAAAAGGCACCCCACCATTTTCCGAAACGTTTATAAATCATGGCAGCATGGCCTTGACCTGTAGCGATCCCTAAGCGCACTACCATTTCTTGAACAAAATAAGTAATTGGTAACAGCAACACTAATAGCCACATTAAATGAAGACCATAGTTAGCACCAGCTTGCATATAAGTAGAAACAGCACCAGCATCATTGTCAGCAATCATTACAATAATTCCTGGACCCATTACCATTAAGAAATTCATGAAACGCTGCATCCACTTGCCGCTTACCATAACGGCATTAGTTGGCACAGCTGTTTTGTTTGTACCTTGCATAATATAATTTCTCCTTGCACCTGAAGTGTAAATTTAGATTGCGAGACGACTGTAAATGACTACATGGACTCTCGCCACCTTCTTCTTGGCTTTCTATTTTATTTTCCGAGCTACATAAATGAGGGCCATCATCTGTATTCAAAGTTATCTCACCTCCTTTTTTACACACAAAAAAACAAAGCTATCCAAATTAATAGAAGGCTTTGCAATGTGCAACATCGTATAACCTTCCCCACTCGTTTGAGCTTTAGCACTGCATAACGTAGAGTAATCACTTACTCAGCCACGTTAAGTAAAACCTTAATCCGGTAATACCTGTTATACCCATTGGCGTCTCTCGACATTTCCGGGCAGTGGCCTATGTTCATGTAGGAGCCTCACCTAACGAAGAACTCAATTGTCTGTTTTTAGAATACCACTATCATTCCACCATGTCAATATTTTTTTAAAAATAATCAATGGTGATTTAAGATTATTAAGCGCTATTTTTTCATGTAAATGACGCAAAAATAGCGATTATCATGATAAATCACCCTAATAATCAGTATTTACTCTTTTATCCTCATTTATCTAATTATTCGTTATGTTTGCACTTAACCCTCCGGCTCAAAAGAAATGCAGTAATTGCCGCGGTTAAAGGAATGGAAAAAACCAATCCAATACTTCCTGTCAACGCTCTGGTTATTTCTGTGGCAACAATATTAAGATTCATAACACGCACAAACGACACATTGGCTTGTGATGTTATCAGAAAAATCAGAGGTAAGGAACTACCCGTATAAGCCAAAATTAGTGTATTGGCCATCGTTCCCATCACGTCTCGACCAACATTAATACCCGATTTAAAGATTTCTGGAAATCCATAATGAGGGCAAGATCTTTTTATTTCATATTGGGTAGAAGCAATGGATATAGTGACATCCATAACCGCCCCTAATGACCCTAGAATGATGCCTGCAAATAATACTTCTTGAAAGTTAACGAAGGATAAGGTTGTGACTTTTAGCATCATGGCTTCTTCATTATCAAGACCAGTCAAATGCATCCAAGAAATAGCAACTGCTGCCAACACCCCAGCAATAGCAACGCCACCTACCGTACCTAAAATAGCACCCCAAGTTTTCGGATTCCAACCACTTACCGTGATTTGTGTGACGGTGGCAATCACTGCGCAGACAAGTAATGTGGCAACAATGAAATTCCAATGATAATTTAAGATGAGTGGAATCATCCCTCTTAAAATAAGGAAGATAGAGAAACAAACTACAAACAGTGTCTTAATACCAATTTTCTTCCCTAACACTAAAAAAGATAACACAAACACACCTACTAATACATACAGGGAAGAAAGGCGATTATAATCGGCAACATGATATTGCTTGGTGGTCTGGTTTTCATTAACAGCCAGAATCACTTTATCCCCAGGACCAGGGTTGATATCAAATAAGGGTTGATTCGTCAGATAATTCATACTTTCAACTTGCTTGCCGCTTTCCTGTCCTGAAGTAAGTTGAATGGTCAATAGTTTTTTACTGCTACCATCGATATTTTTATTAGCAGGAACTTCTAATGACATTTCCGATAGAACGATCCCATTAACATACTCTACATTTCCTGTTTCACTAGCTGCTGCGAATGCAATTGGACTGCTATGTATTGCTAACATCATAGCAATTACGATAATGCCCCTTATAAAACTTGCGTATAACTTCATCTTGATCGTCTCCTTAATTAACTACTTTTGTTATCACTGCTGTTCAATCTACTACTCTTCTGAAAAACATCACCTACAAAACCTCTTGTAAACCGAATAAGCGTTCCTAAATGATAATACTTCAAATAGCTACCTGAATGCAATTTAAAAACAGAAAGATTTTAGTGATATTTTTTTACCAGTGGCATAGTATCAAGTATATCTTTTTTTAAAACTGCGCTCCCCCTAATTTTCCTGAGATAATCCTACAGGGATTGGCGCAAAACACATTACTATCTGAATTGTAGTAATGAAATTGCAACCCATATATAACACATCATTTAATTTCTGTATAAGAAGTGATTTAGGGGGAGTTCTTCTGGAAAGTTTAATAACAAGTATATCACCGAATCTATCGGATCTGATTAACTGGAATAATCTTATTAATTTTAAAATTATTTTACTTAGCATCGTAATTGAAGCTTTTCCTTTTATGCTACTTAGCGTTATTGTCTCAGCATTGCTTAATAATTTTGTCTCAGAAAACGCCATTAGGAAAGTTCTTCCTAATAATAAATTTTTCAGTATCATCATCGCCTGCTTTCTAGGCGGGATTTTCCCGGTATGCGACTGTGGAATGGTTCCAATTGTGCGCCGCTTGGTTTTAAAGGGAGTCCCTTTACCTACAGCAATTACCTTTATGTTAGCTACTCCCATTATAAATCCTGTCGTTGGCACCGCAACAGCATTTGCCTTTAAGGCTAACAGTCATGTGGCCCTATTACGTCTCGGCACAGCTTTTTGCGTAGCATTGTTGGTTGGGCTGTTTATCAATGCTGTTTTTAGTGGTAACCAATTAAGAAACCATGCTCATATCCACCAACATACCCATGGCTGTGGATGCTGCGGTCACGTAACTGATGACCATCAGTCTGAATCTTCTTTGGCAACTAAACTAATGAATACCGTCCGGGACGCGAGTAACGAATTTTTTGAAATGGGGAAATTCCTAGTGATGGGAGCCATGTTTGGGGCGTTATCACAAATTATATTACCCCGTGACATCTTGATGACAGTAGGACAACATTCCGTTCTCTCGATTGGAGCCATGATGTTATTTGCCTTCTTTATATCGGTTTGTTCCGCTGCCGACGCCTTTATCGCTTCTTCCTTTAACACGATTTTCCCCATGGGTTCACTGGTTGCCTTTATGGTCTTTGGACCGATGATTGACTTGAAAAACTTATTAATGCTACTACATACCTTTCGAATTCGATTCGTGCTTAGCCTAACCATCGTCGTAACACTCCTATGTGCTGCTGCAGGCTATCTGATAAATAACATTTAGAGGAGGTAGAGACATTGAACCCTAGAAGCAGACGAAGAGGGACTCTTAACATGGATGGGTTTGTACGTGGAACCATTCTGTTTGGCTTTATTAGTCTACTAACCTGGCTGATCATGACAGACCAGTTGTCCCTATATATCAATCCAAACTTTTCAATATTAGTCCAGTTATCGTGTTTTTTACTCCTCCCGATGCTTTCCATACAGGTATTAGATGTCCTAGTACCTGCCCGCAGTATCACTGAACATCATGTTCATACACCCCGTCGATACTGGACCTATATCCCCTTCCTTGCCATACTCATATTAGCCTTTGCATTACCTGATAATACATTAAATGCCAACCTTGTTACAACTCGCGGATTAAATAGCCAACTAAACACAGTGGTCACATCTCAACAGGACTTACCACGTCCATTGGCCGCAGAATTTAGTCAAATGAGTGCAATCCCGGTCACCGATCTCAATTATACGGAAGCAGTCTCTGAAATGACTACCTTCCCCAAAGAGTATCTAGGTAAAAAAGTTACAATGACGGGCTTTGTTTTTCGCAGCCCTGGGCTGAAAAGCAATCAATTATCCTTGGTCCGCTATGTAATTGTGTGTTGCACTTCTGATACTTTACCCTATGGGCTCATGTGCGAAGTTCCTGATGCCCAAAAATACCCTGAAGGGTCGTGGCTTACAATTGAAGGTGTGCTTCAAATGAGCACCTTTGAAGATCGAGATGTGCCTGCTATTAAAGTAACATCCGCAAAATCCATTGATAAGCCAAAAAATCCCTATATTTTCCCATACAATTAATACTACTATAGATATATATCTATTCTGCTTTGTTATAACATAACAATAGGGCTGAAATCATTGCCGTGAGGGGTATTGCATAAATCAAACCAATGCTACCAATAATCGCCCTAATTAACTCCGACATAATGCCTTGTGTATTAAGCAAATGAGTAAGGGGCAAATCCTTATAGCCCGCTAGCAATAGTAGTGATGGCATGAAACCACCGACATAAGCCAAAATGAGAGTATTAGCCATCGCCCCCATCATATCACTGCCCACATTCATTCCCCGTCTATATAGCTCCCGCCACGCAAGCTGTGAATTGGTAGCGTATATTTCAAACTGGGCGGAAGCGATGGAAATGGCTACATCTAAAATAGCCCCTAACGCACCAATAAGGATACTGGCAAACAGGACACCTTGAAAATCAATGGCTGGTATACTGTTTTTTAATGTAATTGCTTCTTCTGTATCAATACCACTTAAATGCATGAAGGGTATTGCCAGTGAGGATAATACACTCGCAATGCTAATGCCGCCCCAAGTACCAAGTACGGCAGCGCCTGTTTTTTTTGTAAAGCCACCAACTAATACCAGGATAAGGAGACTAATTAGACCGCAATACAATAAGGTCAATACATAGATATTGAAATAAGACTGCAGGGCATGAGCAATAAAACCATGCCACAGTAAAAACAATACCATTCCGATACCAATTAAGGATTTGACACCTACGCAACGTCCAAAGATAACTAACCCGATCACGAATATACCTAATAAAATCACAAAATAGGGAATACGGTAAAAATCGCTTATGTAATAGTTTTTTATACCATTTTCCATAATGAATTCAACGATCACCCGATCCCCAGTATTCACAACTAAATCAAAAGCTTGTTGCTGGATTGGAAGGGAATGCTTAATTTCAATCCGCTGACCTTTGTTGCTACCAGTCTCTAACTGAACCTTAACCAATTCCTCTTTATAATAACTTTGCGATTCATCAAGAAGTACACTCTTGGATACTACCCTTGCTCGCTGATAATGTGAAAAATTAGAATCTGCATCATTTTGTTTTTGCCAATCTAGTACGAAATAAGCATATAAAGAAGCTAGTAAACACAACAGCAGTAAAGAATAACCAATCCTACGCCATGGTTTTTGCAACATGTCCCCCCCCTAATTCTGATCGCTTACTACAAGCGATCTTTTTTGATTGCACAATTACTTATTTTCTTATTTACCAAAAATAATATACCATTTTAGAAATTATAACCCATTAGCAGAAAACTAACAATTTAATACCGACCAGTAAAGCCTAATATATTCTACCTACTGACATAACAACTAAGAGGTGCAACATTAAAATTGCACCTCTTAGTCAACTACGTTATGGCGTATACCACATCCATTATTACCTTTTTAGATTGTCTTTGATCATCTGCCAAGAAGCTGGGTCTTCACCACTCAATTTCCAAAGCGCAATGCCCGCAATATTATAGTTATTGACTAAATCCAACTTAAACTTCAAGCTCTGACTATTCTCATACCACACCTTATGACTCACGCCATCGGCATCAGTGTAGTTAAAATGTGGAGACTCTGATGCATCATCCCACTGAACATCTGCGCCATAGCGCGCAATTAATTTGTGGATTTCGTCGTTTTCGACACTTTCTACCCCTTTACTTGACCAATCATAGCCATAGCCGGCAACGCCTAAATAAATTTTATTTTTAGGAATTAAGGTTAAAGCGTACTGTAAATCAGATTCCACGGAACGAATATCGCCAACAGAACCTGCCCCATTCCAACCGGCGTGATAATCATAAGTCATCAGAACAATTTTATCGGCATAATTGGCAAGTTCAGCATAGTCATACGCCTCAGCAACATCATTTTCTTCATTATGCTTAGGGAAGACATCAATAGAAACAATATACCCTTGGGGTTTTAGACGGTCTGATAATTCGTGAATGAAGGCCGTCAAATTATCGCGATCATTAGCCGGCACCTGCTCAAAATCAATATTAATACCATCTAATCCATATTGTTTAATATGAGCTTCCAGGTTATCAATCGCCGTTCTTCGCATTGCTGAATCAGCCAAGACAGCATGAATACCCGAATTAGGATGGTTTTGGTTGGAATTATTAACCATTAGTAGAGTTGTGACTTTATTATCATGTGCATACTTAATAACGGATGGATGATCGTTGCCACCCCGATTAGTCACTGCCCCATTACCATGAAGAGTTGCCCAAAACGGTGCAATCGTACCGATTGTGTCGATATGATTTTGAAGATCATGATAAGAATCAGTATCCGTGCCCGACCACTCCGTATAAAATCCCAGTACATCCTTAGTGGGAGGCGATTTGCTCGCTTGCGCGGGGATTGAGGTGATCGCATGAGTCTCTGGTGGAGAAAAATCCAAATGTAATATTTTTAAAAATAACGCAATTAAATCGTTAAAGAATCCTTTATCAGGATTATCTGGAGTATCTGCTAGTGATGAAGCATATGCAGGTATGGGTACTATAATACTTGCACACATGACAATCAATAACAAGAAAACAGTCATTTTATAATTACCCATTGCAACCTCCCTTGATGTTTTCTAGTACCTTGCCATGTTAACATAATAATCAACTTTTATCAATACAAATATTATTTAAAAGTAATGCATATTTTTAAAATTCGTATATACTTTAAAAATCAATTACATACATTCAATTCATAAAAACCTTTTTTCTGCATACCATCCTCTTATCTTTTGTTTCCCATAGGTATATAATAATAAGAATAATAAAAAACAATCGGAGGTATTCAAAATGGCGCTGATCAGGGAGCGTATTGAAAAACATTATAATTCGGTTGTGGCCTTACGTCGTCATTTTCATACCTATCCAGAACTAAGCGCCCAGGAATTTGCTACACAACAAAAAATCATGGCTGAACTCACAGCCCTTGGACTACAGCCTAAAAAAATCGCAACCACCGGTGTCATTGCTGATTTGCAGGGGGCTTTCCCTGGCAAAACCATTGCCATCCGTGCTGATATGGATGCTCTCGAATTACAAGACGAATGTAATCAATCTTATCAATCTAAGTATCCTGGCATATGTCACGCTTGTGGACATGACGGACATATTGCCATGCTCATTGGCATCGCTAAAGTATTGGTAACCTCTAAACATGAATTAGCAGGCACGGTGCGCTTTTTGTTTCAGCCCAGCGAAGAACGTTACCCTGGCGGAGCACTGGCAATGATTACTGCAGGGGCTTTAACTGGCGTAGATTCAATTATTGGCGCCCATCTCTGGCAAACCCTTAGGGTTGGTACAATTGGTGTCACCTATGGTCCCATGATGGCTTCACCTGATGAATTTACGATTCGAATCAAGGGAAAAGGCGGTCACGCCTCTATGCCCCACCAAACCGTAGATGCCCTACTGGTTGGCGCACAAATCGCAGTCGCACTCAATACCATTGTCAGCCGCAATGTTGATCCCATTGAACAAGCGGTCGTCTCCCTCGGCACCTTTAAAGCGGGTGATACGTTTAATATTATCCCTGATACCGCCATCCTCCATGGTACTGTGCGTTCTTTTGCGGAAAGTATGCGCACGTTGCTGTTTAACCATGCTGAGCAAATTACAGCCGGTCTCTGCCAAGCAGCAGGTGCCACCTTTACCTTTGAAAAATCACTAGGCTATCCGCCGATTATTAATTGTCCAGCCATCAGCACGATCTTTGCTACTGCTGGTGCAGAGGCCCTTGGCAAAGAAAATGTACTTACCATTCCGCCTGTAATGGCGGGTGAAGATTTTTCTCATTACTTAGAAAAAGTCCCTGGTGCCTTTGTGTTTATCGGCAGTGGCAATCCAGACAAAGGAATTATTTACCCTCAACACCATCCTAAATTTGACCTAGATGAGCGCGCACTGTTTCATGGCATAGAAGTTATGACGCGCACAGTTCTTAGGTATCTGAAAGAAAATAACTAGTCAAAGATTCTGAGGATATTTTGTGCTAGGCGAAGAACCATAAGCCGCGCATAGTGGGCTATGCAAGGCTTGTGGTGATGAAGCATAGCACAAAATACACCAGAATCTGACTAGTTATTTTTTGAAGATGCCTTACATTATTACAATAAAAAAAGGTACGTGATAAGCCTATTGCTTATTCACGTACCTTTTCTAGTAACCATACCCCAATGCCCATAAAGAGGGCTGTGTAGACCACCATAATAAAGAAGGAAACCATTGGTACTGATCCACCGACTGCAATCGCCCGTAAGGCATGACTAGCCGGTGTGAGAGGTAATAGTTGAATGATCCACCTTAACACCACCGGTAGATGATCGGGTACAAAAAAAGTCGCACACAAAAATGACATGGGTAACAGGATATAAGTGTTAAAATTAGCCATATCCTCATGGGAATTCATAATCATAGCCGCTACCAACGCCATGGAAGCAAATACTAAACAGTTTAAGGTTAAAGCCAATAAAAACCAACCATTAATGCTTAAATGTGCGCCAAAGGCATAAGCCAGTACAATAATCAAAACAGATGAAATCAAACCTCGTAACGCTCCAGCAAGAACTTTACCAATCACAAAAGCGAGAGAACCAATGGGGGCAATTAAGTATTCTTCTAAAGTTTTGTGATAGAGTCGACTCATATTTAGCGGACTACCCACGGAAATAAAGCTAATGTTCATGGAGTTCAAGGCAATAATGCCTGGTACAATGAAGTCTAGATAACTGCCTTGACTCACCTGAACACTACGCCCCAGTCCCCAGCCAAAGGCAACCAGGTATAATACAGGAGAAACCATCCGCGATAAAATAAAACGCCCAATGCGTCGTTGTAATACTAGCCAATCTCGCCAAAACACGGTCCAAATATCATATAGCATTAGCCAACCACCTTTCGCCCAGTCAATTCTACAAAGGCATCTTCCAAATTAGTTTGGCGCAAAGTAGTGGTCGTGGTTAATGTATTGGTGAAATCTGCTGCGGTATTACGATCAGCAAAAAATTTTGTTTTCTGCCCATCAGCCTCATCCCACTCCACCACATAAGCACCTAAGCGCTGACATAGTGCTGCAGGACTATCAAGGGCAATCAACTTACCTTTTTCCATAATCGCTACCCGCTGACACAGACTCTCCGCTTCTTCAATATAGTGAGTGGTTAATAATACGGTAAGTCCCTCACCCTTTAGTCGACGAATGAGCTCCCATAAACGCCTTCTGACTTGAGGATCAAGGCCCACGGTAGGTTCGTCTAAAAATAATATTTTGGGGCGATGAAGTAAGGCTCTGGCAATCATCAAGCGCCGCTTCATACCACCTGAAAATTTTTGTACCATATCATTGGCACGATCACTCAATTCTACATATTCCAGCAACTGGGTAATACGTTGTTTACGAACATCGGCTGACATATGATGAAGCCTGCCATGAAGTTCAAGATTTTCCCATGCCGTCAAATCAATATCCAAATTAAAATGCTGGGGCACGACCCCAATCACCGCTTTAATTTGTTGTTTGTCCTGAGAAATTTCCGAGCCATCAATGACAATCCGGCCAGCTGTAGGACGTGTCAACATCGTGAGCACCCGGATGGTAGTTGTCTTGCCTGCTCCATTGGGGCCGAGTAAGCCAAATACTTCACCCTGAGCAATTTCTAAGGATAAATGATCCACTGCAACGCGATCATCAAATTTTTTAAGTAAGCCTTCAATTCGAATCATGTTTATAGCCTCTTTTTTTCGTTAAACCAGTAATCATCACCACTGGTTTGCCTATATTGTCTAGGGTAACTATACTTTCCACCCCAAATACCTGGCGCAAGGTATCTGCAGTAATCACTTCTTCCGGTCTGCCCATGGCAAAGATCTTGCCTTGCTGTAATACTGCCACACAATCGGAATAGCGAGCCGCTTGATTAATATCGTGAAGTACCATAGCAACTGTAATATTATGGCCACGATTGAAATCTGCTAATAACTCCATAATTTCTAACTGATGGCAAATATCAAGATAAGTGGTGGGTTCATCCAGTAGTAAAATCTCTGGTTTTTGCGCTAGGGCCATGGCAATCCACACCCGTTGGCGTTCACCACCAGACAAGGTACTCACGATCCTGCCCTCCATTCCGGTAAGACCGGTTTCTACTAACGCCCAGTCTACACAAGTATCATCGGTAGCTGACCTGCTTCGCCACCAATTTTGATGAGGATACCGTCCGTACTCCACTAAATCTCGCACCGTTAAATCTTTAGGAGCTTCGGGGGATTGGGGCAAAACAGCCATGGTACGTGCAATCACTTTGGCGCTTAGCTCTGCTATATTCTTACCAGCTAAATACACACTACCCCGATCTGGTTTTAAATTTCGCGCTAACGCCTTTAAGAGAGTGCTTTTACCTGAGCCATTAGGTCCTAAAATAGATAGAATCTGGCCCTTCTGTATTGCAATGGTTAGATTTTTCAGTACCTCTTTACCAGCAAAACCTAGGTCTAAATTTTCTACATTCATAATTGGCATTATGCATCCCTCCTTAATAAATAGAGAAAGAAGGGCGCACCCACAAAGGCCATAATGATACCCACGGGAATCTCAACCGGCGCAAAAGCAACTCTCGCCACGGTGTCACTTAATGTCACCGCTGCCACCCCTAAAATGGCGGACGCCGGTAATAAGTATCGATAATCAGAGCCGACCAATAACCGGGCGGCATGAGGCACAATTAGCCCCACAAACCCAAGTAGCCCCACTACACTCACCGCACTTGCTGCCAGCATAGCAGCTACTGCTGTCAGCCCAATTCTAGAAAACTCCACATTTAAACCCAGGCCGCGAGCAATGTCATCACCTAAATTCAAAATATTAAGCCGCCTGGCCCCAAGTAGCGCTAGTATACCACCAACGATGGTGTAAGGCAAAATAATATCAATATGGGGCCAACTACGGGCTGATAGTCCGCCCACCATCCACATCAACGCACCGTGGACTCGATCACTATAAAACACCATTAAAGCAGAAATACCCGAATTTAAAAATGCAGATACGGCTACCCCTGCTAAAATAATCCGTACTGGGCGAATACCACCTTTCCAGGCCAGTATATAAATAATGACAGCGGCAGCCATGGCACCCACAAAGGCGATGGGAGTAACTAGATATTCTTTATGAGGAAATAATACCATAATGGTTACCCCTGCCAATCCCGCCCCTGATGAAATCCCAATCAAATGAGGATCAGCCAAGGGGTTTTTCATGACCCCTTGGAGTATGGCTCCCGCAAGGGCCAAATTAATCCCCACTAATGCACCAACTAAGGTTCGTGGCAGACGAATGTTCCAAATAACCTGCCAATTGGGTCCCGAATTATCATAAAGCACAGCAGTTACAATATCTTTTAGGCTAATAGCTAACGCTCCTTGCGTCAAACTAAGTATCATTCCACCTGCTGCAAGTAAGGTAAAAACCGCTAAAATCAGCACTCGCCAATTCCCTCTATCTCGTATACTATGACACGAAGATAGCTGTCTATTTGACATGACCATAGACCTCTGGATAAACAACCTTCGCCATATATTCTACCGACTCATGATAACGAACACCAGGATTCAATTGGAATAGATCTGCCGGCAGGAAAAAGATCTGACCATTTTTTACAGCCCGTAATCCTGCCCATGCTGGATTACTAGCAAGGTCCGTTTTCATTCTACTTTCAATATCCGCCATATTGCCCATAGTGACAACGAGGATTTCATCTGGATCGCCTTCTACTAATTTTTCCAAACTATAGGGAGTGATATCAGGGTCACTGTCAATAGCCTGGCTACCCGTAGCAATATTTTTGATTTGTAGTTGTTTGGCAATATTACCAGCAATACTACTATCCAGTTCTACCGTAACATTTTTAGCACTTGCATGAAGGATCACCACTTTTTTGCTCTGGGCAGGCAATTTAGCTGTCACTTCATTGATTTGCGCCTGCATTTTGTCAATCATACTTTGGGCCTCAGTTTCAGTCCCTGCAATATCGCCAAATAGTTTTATTTTGGCAAGTACATCATCATAGGTTTTCATTTTGAGCATAATCACTGGTATTTTGCTATTTTCTAATACCGGAATGATCTTTTCATTAATCCCTTGAAAACCAATCACTAAATCCGGCTGTAATGCTACTAATTTTTCATTATTTATATTATACACAAATCCCACTTCCTCAGCACTTTGGGATGCAGGATATAGGGGAGGAGTTTTAGAACTTGGACGCCCGATAGCCTGCCCACCTATCCCATATAACAGATCCAAAAAGGAAGTGGACAATACGACAATGCGTTGTGGCTTTTTGGGCAATATCACCGTCCGCCCGGCATCATCAACAATCTGCAAATATGCACCATTAGCCTTGTCTACTGCCTGCTCCTTGGGCTGAGAACCACACCCTGCTAGCACAAGACTGATCATACTTATGATACAAATAACATATAAAAATTTGCGTTTCATCATAACTCACCTTTCCTTTATATTATGAAAAAAGCCGGATACAATTATCCGGCTAACACCACGTCTTATTCCGGCAAATGCATATACATATAGCCCACTTAACATTGCTACTCATCCGATCTATCCTATGCCTGCAATTGCATCACGTACATGTTGTACATAAATATCCTGAATGGCTACATTTTCGCCTAAGCCATGTAAGTAGATTGCTACTTCATAACCCGCAGCGAGTAATTTATTCTTCCAAGACTCCTTGCTAGTACCAGCCATATCATTTTTAGCATGATCACCTGCTACCAGTAGCATTGGCATCATGATTACTTTTTTAATATTCTTTTTCACCAACAATTGTTCCATGTCAGCAAAACTAGGATAGTCAGTTTCTTCTACCACACCAACCACAGCATTGATCATAGCTCTATTAAAACATTCTTGTATACGTTCATAGGCAGGATTATGCTGATGGGGTGAACCATGTCCCATGAAAACAACAGCCTGATCATCTTCCATATCGGTAGGCATTTGCAATTTTAGTGCTGCCACCGCTAGTGCAAAATCATCCGGTTTGCCGTCATCGCCTCTAAAATGTAACAACGGACGACCAATCATGAGCTTAGGGAATAGAGGCTTATAAGGCATAGCTACCCTGAGAACTTTGTTCTCATATTCCTCACCAGGTGTTAAATGAGTAGTTTGGATAATAACTTCTGTATAACCTGCCTCGTGTAGCTTATCTAGTGCTGTTTTCAAATCATCAACCTGAATATGATCCAGCTTTGCCAACTGCCGAATAACAAAATTCGACGTAAAGGCACGGTAGATGTGATACTCAGGGAAGGCCTGTTGAATGCGCTTTTCGACAGCTTCAATACAACGTTGCCGAGTGTCAGCATACATCGTACCGAAACTGACGACTATAATGGCTTTTTTACAAGTAGGACTCATCCCAGTGCACGTTTTTTTGCGATAATCGTGGACAAATAATTGACAGTACTGCCATCCACTTCTGCCAAATTATAGTTGATTTCTTCGTCAGGTAATCCACATTTCGTTACCATCACCGCATTGTCACCAAAGCCGTGTTTATTTAGTTGTTGCACAATTTTATCAAAATTTTTATAGACCTTCATCAACACAACATTATCTACTGTAGATAATAGTCGATCTAAGGCTGCTTCTTCCATGGTTGCAGGAATAATACTAAGTACATCATTCCCCTCTGCTAGCGGTAGTCCTAGATGACTGCCCATTGCACAGAACGCCGGTACACCTGGCACCGTATGAATCGGATAGCCACAGTCTTTTAACAACCGGAACACATACATATAAGTGCTATAAAACATGGGATCCCCTAATGTTAGAAATACCACATTTTTTCCTGCTTCTAATAACTCAAGAATACTATTTTTGTTACTTTCCCATGCATCTGATAAAGTGTCCGCATGATTTGTCATATGTATCATAGGAAATACTAATTTTAAAAT